>Ga0268298_10000744_pt1 | contig 40963 bp, 42 predicted proteins | sample WWTPWeurt_MetaG_FD_194462 | JGI IMG/M metagenome (GOLD analysis project Ga0268298, IMG submission 194462) | Activated sludge microbial communities from WWTP in Nijmegen, Gelderland, Netherland - WWTP Weurt | ecosystem: Engineered > WWTP > Aerobic digester > Activated sludge | place...
AGATGAATCCCTGCTCGCGATCGACAAGCCGGCCGGCGTGGCGGTCCACGGGGGCTCGGGTGTGAGCTTCGGGGTCATCGAGCAGTTGCGACAGGCCCGACCCCAGGCACGCTTTCTTGAACTGGTGCACCGGCTGGACCGGGAAACCAGCGGCATCCTGCTGGTGGCGCGCAAGCGCAGCGCACTGAAGCATCTGCAGGACCAGTTCCGTGAGCGCGAAACCGGGAAAACCTATCTGGCGCTGGTCGTCGGTGATTGGCCCGCCAGCCGCAAAGTGATCGACGCCCCTCTGCACAAGTACCTGCTCGCCGACGGTGAGCGTCGGGTGAAGGTGGTGGGCAAGGACGATCCGGATGGCATGAAGTCGGTGACGCTGGTCCAGGTGCGCCAGCGTCTGACGGGTTTCACCTTGCTGGAGGTCACCATCAAGACGGGCCGCACCCACCAGATCCGGGTTCACCTAGCGTCGCAGGGTCACCCCATTGCCGGGGACGACAAGTACGGCGATTTCGAACGCAACAAGGCCCTGCAGAAGCAGGGGTTGCGCCGCATGTTCCTGCACGCCTGGCGGTTACAGTTCAATCACCCATCGACTGGCGAGCGTCTGGAGTTGCTGGCGCCCCTGCCACCCGAGCTCGAATCCTTTCTCCACCATGTCCGTCCGCCCCCGACAGTTTGACCTGATTGCCTTCGACTGGGATGGCACCCTGTTCGACTCCACCGCCCTCATCACCCGCAGCATCCAGCGCGCCGTCCAGGACGTCGGGGGTTCGCCGCCCAGCGACCGCGATGCGTCGTTTGTGATCGGCATGGGACTGATGCAGGCCCTGGCCCATGCCGCACCCGATGTGCCGAAGGAAAGATATCCGGAACTGGGTGCCCGCTACCGCCACCACTATGGGCTGCATCAGAACGACATCAGCCTTTTTGATGGGGTGCTGCCTTTGCTGGACGATCTGCGCCGGCGCAACCATCTGCTTGCCGTGGCGACGGGCAAGAGCCGAGGCGGCCTCAACGAGGCGCTGCGGGCCGCTGAACTGCGCGGCACCTTTGACGGTTCGCGCACGGCCGATGAGACCGCCGGCAAGCCGGATCCGCTGATGTTGCAGGAACTGATGCGCGAGTTTGACGTGCCACCCGAGCGGACCCTGATGATCGGCGACACCACGCACGACCTGCAGATGGCGCTGAACGCCGGGTGTGCCAGTGTGGGCGTCAGCTATGGTGCGCACGAGCCGGACGGGTTTCATGCGCTGAAGCCGCGCTTCGTGGGACACACGGTGCGCGAACTGCATGACTGACTGCTGGCCAACGGCTGAGCGTCCAGGGGAATGTCATGATTGAGTTGTGCAACAGCGGCGATCTGGTGGATGGCGGTGAGGCCGTCGCGTTCGACGTCGTCTACGACGGGCGAACCTGCCGGGCTTTTGCCGTCCGGTTCCAGGGCCAGGTGCAGGCTTACCTCAACCGCTGCAGCCATGTGGCAATGGAAATGGACTTCCGGCCCAACCGTTTTTTTGACACCACGGGCCAGTGGCTGATCTGTGCCACGCACGGCGCGCTCTATCGGCCCGACACCGGGGCCTGCGCCGGCGGACCCTGCAACGGCGGCCTGATCCGCATAGCCCTGTCGGAGAAGGATGGCGTGGTCCACTGGCATACTGATCGCAACACGCAACCCCTTGATTTCCCATCATGACCGACCCGAATCTGCCTGAAATCCCGTCTTCGGAAGAAAAAAGACCAGAACCCAGCGTCGAAAGGTCAAAGCCTGCTATTGAAAAGGAAGCGACTGGTGCCCCGTTCGGAACGCCCGGCTGGGAACGTGCGACGCTGGAGCGGCTGGCGTTTGCCTCGCTGGAGGAACAGCGCTCCGCGCGGCGCTGGCGCAATTTCGTCCGGCTGGCCTGGTTGCTGGCTTTCGTCGTTCTCGGCTGGACCATCTTCAGCCGCAGTGCGCCAAGCAGCGACCCGAGCGCGCCCCATACGGCGGTTGTCGAAATCCGGGGCGAAATCGACGCCGGGCGTGAATCCAGTGCCGAAACAGTGGTTCTGGCGATGCGGGGCGCACTGGAGGACAAGGGCTCGCAGGCGCTGGTGTTGCTGATCAACTCTCCTGGAGGAAGCCCGGTGCAGGCCGGGATCATCAATGACGAGATCGTGCGCCTCAGGGCGCTGCACAAGAAGCCGGTTTACGTGGTGGTGGAGGATACCTGCGCCTCGGCCGCCTATTACATTGCCGCGGCGGCCGACCGGATTTACGTGGACAAGGCCAGCATTGTCGGCAGCATTGGCGTGTTGATGGATGGTTTTGGCTTCACCGGTCTCATGGAGAAGATCGGTGTGGAGCGGCGTCTGATGACTGCGGGCTCCAACAAGGGCTTTCTCGATCCGTTCAGTCCCCAGAGTGAGGCCCAGCGCGCCTACGCACAGACCATGTTGAACCAGATCCACCAGCAGTTCATCGCAGTGGTCAAGAAGGGACGCGGCACGCGCCTGAAAGAGACGCCGGAAATGTTCAGCGGCCTGTTCTGGACGGGGCAACAGGCCGTGGAAATGGGTCTGGCCGATGGTTTCGGAACCCTGGATCAGGTCGCCCGTGAGGTCGTCAAAGCCGAGGACATCATTGACTACACGCGCCGCGAAAACGTCGCGGAGCGGCTGGCCAAGCGCTTTGGTGCGGCCGTCGGTGCAGGCGCAGTACAGGCGCTTCGCAGCGCACCACCGCTTCGCTGATGGCGGCCGGGCGCGTTCGCGCGCCCTTTTCTTCTAACGCCCGATCGCGAACACTGCCGGAGTGCTGTTGTCAGGCCCATCTGCTTGCTGGCGCCATACCTTGACCAGTCGGCTGCGAGTCTGCGCGTGCGGCAACGTGAGCCCACTGCTGACCGACAGGCGCGTGCTGGGCTGAAGGTGCTGCAACAGGGCCTGCAGCACGGCTTCATTGCGATATGGCGTCTCGATGAACAACTGGGTCTGCCCCGTCCGCAGCGCGATGGACTCCAGTTCCCGCATGCGCTTCGCCCGCTCTGTGGCATCCTGCGGCAGGTAGCCGACGAAGGCAAAGCTCTGGCCGTTGAGGCCGCTTGCGGCCAGCGCCAGCAACAGCGAAACGGGTCCGATGAGCGCGATCACTTCCAGTCCAAGGTCATGGGCTGCACGGACCACGGAACTGCCCGGATCGGCCACCGCGGGCATGCCGGCCTCGCTCATCAAACCGATGTCATGCCCGTTCAAGGCGGGGGTGAGCAGCGGTCTTGCGTCAAACCCGACGCCGCCAGAGCCGGCATGGTCCCCCTTCTTGTGCACCTCTCGGGGCAACTCCGAGATCTGCTGGGCCTGCAGGGGCAGCGCCAGCGGTGTCAGGGCGTCGATGCGTTTCAGGTAAGCGCGTGCCGACTTGGCGTTCTCGCAGATCCAGTGCGTCAGTCGAGCGGCCGTGACGATGGTGGCTTGGGGCATGACATCGCTTAGAGGCACCTGGGGCGTGCAGCCGAAGTCCAGCGGCGCCGGCACCAGGTAGAGCCGTCCGGGTTGCGACCTTCCGGCGGGTGCGATGCCAGGCGCAGTCATAGCAGTCTCACGCCAGCGGCCCGGATCATGCGGCAGGTGCGGATCAGGGGCAGGCCGACCAGCGCGGTCGGATCATCGTTGTCGATCTGCCGCAGCAATGCAATGCCCAGGCCTTCGCTTTTGGCTGCACCGGCACAGTCATAGGGTTGTTCGGTGCGCAAGTAGTGTTCAATCTCGTTGTCGTCCAGCCCGTCGTCCAAGCTGCGGAACTGGACGCTGACGGCAGCCAGGTCGACCTGTTCAAAGCCAGTGGCCGCACAGACGACGGCGATGGCGGTCTGAAAAACAACGGTCTGGCCCCGCATACGGCGCAACTGCTCGACGGCGCGTTCATGCGTGCCGGGTTTGCCCAGGGGGTCGCCGTGAAGGTCTGCGACCTGGTCGGAGCCAATGACCACGGCCTGCGGATGTCGCTGTGCAACCGCGCGGGCCTTGGCCAACGCCAGACGCAGGGCCAGCGCACGGGGCGACTCGCCGCTGTGGGGGGTTTCGTCGACTTCGGGTGATTCGACGTCAAACGGGATGTGCAGGCGCTCCAGCAGTTCGCGGCGGTAGCGTGAGGTGGAGCCCAGCACCAATGTGCGACCAGGGCGTTCAGCAGGTGGGGCAACGGCAATCATGAGCCGATTCTCTTACACTGGGCCTATGAAAAAGGAATTTTCGGCCCGTCATCTCGATGTTCTGGTTTTTGCCAGGACAGACGGTGTGTTGACGGGGCAGGAGCCACTTTCGGCCTTCAAGCGGTTGAAGCAGGAGGCGCAAGGCCCTTTGGAGGCCCTCACGGTCACGTGGAGTGCCCACGGCGAGATGCGCCCGGTCGATGGAGGGCCGGACGAGGTCTGGCTCCACGTCCTGGCGCAGACCCGGCTGCCGCTGGTCTGCCAGCGATGCATGGCTCCCGTGGATACGCAGGTTGTGTCCGACCGCTGGTTTCGCTTCGCGCCCGATGAGGCGACAGCCGCTGTGCTGGATGAGGCATCGGAGGAAGATGTGCTGGTGCTCAGTGGCACCTTCGATCTGCACGAACTGGTCGAAGACGAGTTGCTGATGTCCCTGCCCATGGTGCCGCTCCACGAGCGTTGTCCGGTCGATGTCAAGCTGGCTGTGGCGGACCCGGACTTTGAGGCGCCAGAGGCCAAGCCCAGCCCTTTCGCCAAGTTGGCCAGCCTTCGGGTGGACAAGTCGGGATAGTTTTTTCAGTTGGGCTATAATCAGCGGCTTCGCGCGGGAAATCCCTCGCTTTTGATTGCCCATTACCATTTCAACCAGAGGCTGCGCCAGCCCCAACCGCGCGGCGTCACTTGCTATCAAGGAGCCATCATGGCCGTCCAACAGAACAAAAAGTCTCCCTCCAAGCGCGGGATGCACCGCTCGCACAACGCCTTGACGGTGCCCGGCATCGCCGTGGAGCCCACTACCGGCGAAACGCACCTGCGTCACCATGTCAGCCCCAACGGTTTTTACCGTGGCCGTCAGGTGCTGAAGAACAAATCCGAAGCCTGATCCGTCTGGACCAAGCGGGCCCGGCGCTACGTCACAGTAGCATCGGGCCTTTGTCATTTATGCAACTCGTTTTTTCTCTTCGGGCGCTTTGGCGCCTGCTCTGGTCATGATCACACTGGCTGTTGACTGTATGGGTGGAGACCATGGCCCGTCGGTCACGCTGCCCGCCTGTCGGCGCTTTCTGGATGAGCATCCGGACGCCGCCTTGCTATTGGTGGGCCTGCCCGACGCGCTGGCCAGTCTGAGCCATGCCCGTTGTCGGGTCGTGGCGGCCAGCGAAGTCGTCGGCATGGAGGATCCGATCGAAGTGGCACTGCGCCGCAAGAAGGATTCTTCAATGCGCGTGGCCATCCAGCAGGTCAAGGACGGTGCCGCGCAGGCGGCGGTCTCTGCCGGCAATACCGGTGCGCTAATGGCAGTCGCCCGTTACTTGTTGAAGACTCTCGACGGCATTGATCGCCCAGCCATCGCAACCCAGATACCCAATGCAAAGGGGGGTGCCACCACGGTGCTGGATCTGGGGGCCAACGTGGACTGCACGGCGGAACATCTATTGCAGTTTGCGGTCATGGGCTCGGCCCTGGTGTCGGTGCTCAACGATGACAACAATCCCTCGGTCGGCCTGCTGAATATTGGCGAAGAGGCCATAAAAGGCAGCGAAGTCATCAAAAGATCGGGCGAACTGCTTCGATCAGCGGCCAACAACGGTGATTTGAATTTCTACGGAAATATCGAGGGCAACGATATTTTCAAGGGTACGACCGACATCGTGGTGTGTGACGGTTTCGTCGGGAACGTGCTGCTCAAGACCACCGAAGGTCTCGCGACGATGATTGGCGGATTCCTCAAGGCCGAATTTTCTCGCAACATATTTACCAAATTGGCGGCAATTGTTGCCTATCCGGTTCTAATTGCGTTTAAAAGTCGTGTTGATCATCGCAGATACAACGGCGCTGCTTTGCTGGGCCTGCGTGGCCTCGTGTTCAAGAGTCATGGGTCTGCCGATGAGCTGGCGTTCGCCAATGCTCTGAGCCGGGCGTATGATGCGGCCCGGAACCAGCTGTTGGAGCGTGTTCAGGCACGGATTGCCCACGCCGCTCCGGTACTTGCCGCCGGGAGGGTCCCGGAGGCGGCAGCGGTCGCTTCAGTGCAATAAATGAAACGCTTTTCCCGCATCACCGGCACAGGGAGTTATCTGCCCCCGCGCCGGGTGACGAATGCTGAACTGGTGGCGAGACTGGCCCAGCAGGGAATCGAGTCTTCGGACCACTGGATCCGGGAGCGCACCGGGATCCGGGCGCGGCATTTTGCCGAGCAGGGGGTCTACGCCAGCGACCTTGGGGTGGAGGCGGCGCGCAACGCCTTGTCGGCTGCCGGTGTGAGACCTGACGAGATCGACCTCATCATTGTCGCTACATCGACGCCGGACATGGTGTTCCCCTCCACCGCGACGATCCTGCAGCACAAACTCGGGGTTGCCGGTTGCCCGGCGTTCGACGTCCAGGCGGTGTGCAGTGGTTTTGTCTATGCGCTGGTCGTGGCCGACGCCATGATCCGCACCGGTACAGCCAGCAAGGCCCTGGTCATTGGCGCAGAGGTGTTCAGCCGGCTGCTTGACTTCAACGATCGCACCACCTGTGTGCTGTTTGGTGATGGCGCCGGTGCCGTGGTGCTGCAGGCTTCCAGCAGCCCCGGCATTCTGGCGAGCGATCTCCATGCCGACGGCAAGCATTCCGGCATTCTGTGCGTTCCGGGTCATGTGTCCGGTGGGCAGGTGCTCGGCAACCCTTTGCTCCAGATGGACGGGCAGGCGGTGTTCAAGCTCGCTGTGGGGGTGCTGGAAAGCGCCGCGCGGGCCGTTCTGGAAAAGGCCGGGCGTTCCGAGGATGACATCGACTGGCTGGTGCCGCATCAGGCCAATATCCGCATCATGCAGGGCACGGCAAAGAAGCTGAAGCTGCCCATGAACAAGGTTGTGGTCACCGTCGACGAACACGGCAACACCTCTGCGGCTTCGATACCGTTGGCGCTGGACAGCGCGGTGCGCGCCGGCCGGGTGAAGGCGGGCGATACGGTCATGCTCGAAGGCGTTGGCGGCGGCTTCACCTGGGGTGCCGTGCTTCTGGATTTGTAGCTGCAATCGGCTATAGGACGCTGGAGGCGACCGCATTTCAATCAAATTATCGAATTTCGCCATGAAGTCTTTTGCTTTTGTCTTTCCCGGGCAGGGTTCGCAGTCGGTGGGCATGCTCGACCCCTGGGGCGATCATCCGGCCGTTCTGGAGACGCTTCGGGAGGCATCTGACGCCTTGGGCGAGGACATCGGCCGCCTGATCCACGAGGGGCCGCGCGAGGCGCTGGCGCTGACCACCAACACCCAGCCCGTCATGCTGGTGGCGGGTGTTGCCGCCTACCGCGTCTGGCGTGCCGAGGGGGGGGCTGAACCGGCCGTGGTGGCGGGGCACTCCCTGGGTGAGTACGCCGCGCTGGTGGCCTCAGGCGTGTTGACGTTGGCACAGGCGGCGCCCCTGGTCCGCTTTCGGGCTGCGGCGATGCAGGAAGCCGTTCCGGTCGGTGCCGGCGCGATGGCGGCCATCCTGGGCCTGGATGCGGCTGGCGTGATCGCGGGTTGCGCCGAGGCGCAGGCCAGTTTTGGCGCCGGCAGTGCCGAAGTGGTTGAGGCCGCCAATTTCAACGACAGTGCGCAGACCGTGATTGCTGGCAGCAAGGCGGCGGTGGACAAGGCCTGTGAAGTCTTGAAGGCGCGCGGCGCCAAGCGGGCCTTGCCGCTGGCGGTTTCGGCCCCGTTTCACTCCAGCCTGATGAAGCCGGCGGCGGAGAAACTGCGCGAGAAACTCGCCGGCATTGAACTGCTGACGCCCGTCATTCCCGTCATCAACAACATCGACGTGAAGGTGGAGCACACGGCCGATGGCATTCGCGATGCCCTGTACCGGCAGGCCTTCGGCCCCGTGCGGTGGGTGGAATGTATTCGTGCCATCAAGTCGCAGGGCGTCACCACGGTGATCGAATGTGGACCCGGCAAGGTGCTCGCGGGCATGGTCAAGCGGATCGATGCCGAGATGACCGGCGCCGCGCTCTTCGATCCCGCCACACTGAATGAAGTGAAAGGTCTGCTGTCATGAGTGAAACCAAGTTTGAGGGGCAGGTCGCCCTGGTCACCGGCGCCACCCGTGGCATTGGCGCCGCCATTGCCCTGGAACTCGCCACCCGTGGACTGAAGGTCGTCGGCACGGCGACCTCCGACGAAGGCGCCGCGCGGATCACTGCGGCCCTCTCGGCCTTCCCGGGCTGCCGCGGCGCCACCCTGAACGTCAACGACGCTGCCGCCGCCGAAGCGCTGATTGATGCCATTGTGAAAGAGCATGGGAGCCTTCAGGTGCTGGTGAACAACGCGGGCATCACCCGCGACATGCTCGCGATGCGCCTGAAGGACGAAGATTGGGATGCGGTTCTCGATACCAATCTGAAAGCCGTTTTCCGCATGAGCCGGGCCGTGATTCGCCCCATGATGAAGCAGCGCTACGGTCGCATCATCAGCATCACCAGCGTGGTGGGGGCATCCGGCAACCCAGGGCAGGCCAACTATGCAGCGGCCAAGGCAGGCGTGGCCGGGATGACGCGCGCACTGGCCCGTGAACTCGGCAGTCGCAACATCACGGTCAACTGCGTGGCCCCGGGATTCATCGAAACCGACATGACCGCTGCCTTGCCCGAAGAGCAGCAGAAGGCCTTGTTGGGCCAGATTCCGCTGGGGCACCTCGGCAAACCAGCTGACATTGCACACGCCGTGGCCTATCTGGCCAGTCCGCAGGCTGCCTATGTGACCGGCCAGGAGTTGCACGTCAATGGCGGCATGTTCATGGCCTGACGCCTGCGCACCGCAGGCGGCACTCGTCATTTCCGTAAGTCCTGCGAAGTGCATGTGCCGCCCTGGCCCGAAGGACAGGTAAAATCCGTTTTTTTCACAACCCTCAGAGGGACATATGAGCGATATCGAAGCACGTGTCAAGAAAATCATTGCCGAGCAACTCGGCGTGGAAGAGTCACAAGTCACCAATGAAAAAGCCTTTGTGGCCGATCTGGGCGCAGACTCGCTCGACACCGTGGAACTGGTGATGGCGCTGGAAGATGAATTCGGCATCGAGATTCCCGATGAGGACGCAGAGAAGATCACGACCGTTCAGTCGGCGATCGATTACGCCGTCTCCAAGAAGGCCTGATTGGAGATGACCCGTCGCCGCGTTGTAGTCACGGGATTGGGATGCGTCAGCCCCGTGGGCAACACGGTTGCAGACGCTTGGGCCAACCTGCTTGCCGGGAAGTCCGGCATCGACATGATCACCCGGTTCGACGCCACGAACTTTTCCTGCCGGATCGCGGGCGAAGTCAAGGGCTTCAACGTGGAAGACTACATGTCGGCGAAGGAAGCGCGGACGATGGACGCGTTCGTCCATTACGGTATCGCCGCTGCGGCGCAGGCCGTGGCGGACGCCGGGTTGACCACGGGCGATGCGCTGGGTGAGGAGCAGGCGACGCGCATCGGTTGCGTCATCGGCGCCGGGATCGGCGGCCTGCCCCTGATCGAGGAGACCCACGCCGAACTGATGAACCGTGGTCCGCGCAGGATCACGCCGTTTTTCGTTCCGGCGTCCATCATCAACATGATCTCCGGTCATGTGTCCATGCGCTTTGGCTTCAAGGGCCCGAATCTGGCCATCGTCACGGCGTGCACCACGGGCTTGCATTGCATCGGACAGGCCGGTCGGATGATTGAATACGGTGATGCCGACGTCGTGATCGCCGGCGGCTCCGAAGCCACGGTGTCGCCGCTGGGTGTCGGCGGATTTGCTGCGATGCGTGCACTGTCCACCCGCAACGATGATCCCCACACGGCATCCCGTCCCTGGGACAAGGATCGGGACGGTTTCGTGCTGGGCGAAGGCGCGGGTGTGATGGTGCTTGAATCCTACGAGCATGCCATGGCGCGTGGCGCGCGGATCTATGCCGAACTGGCTGGCTTCGGGATGAGTGCCGATGCGGGCCACATCACGGCGCCGAACATGGACGGCCCCCGTCGCGCCATGATCAATGCCATGGCGAATGCAGGCGTCAACCCGGAACAGATCGATTACCTGAACGCGCACGGCACTTCCACGCCCCTGGGCGATGTGAACGAAACCAATGCCATCAAGGCGGCGCTGGGTGATCACGCCAGGAAGCTCGTGGTCAATTCGACCAAGTCCATGACCGGTCATCTGCTGGGTGGGGCGGGCGGCTTCGAAAGCATGGTCACGGTGCTGGCCTTGTACCATCAGGTGAGCCCGCCGACGACCAACATCTTCAACCAGGATCCGGACTGCGACCTGGATTACTGCGCCAATGTGGCAAGGGACGTGAAGATGGACTACGCGCTGAAGAACAACTTCGGCTTCGGCGGGACCAACGGTTCGCTGGTGTTCAAGCGCGTCTGACGGCGGCCGCCAGATCAACACCCTGGCTGCGCCTACGTTCCCGGTGCATCAACCCATGCCAGGCGCCCCATCGGTTCGTTTTCCGGTGGGGCGTTCGCACTTTTTGGCGCGGCTGCTGCTTCTCGTCTGGCTGGCTGGCTTTCTGGCGCTGGCCTGGGCTTGGCCGCAACCCGGTTGGCGTTGGGGCCTTGCTGCAGCGGTGCTTCTACTTGGCGCCGCCGGGGGCGCGCAATTCTGGATCCGCATGCCCATGGGTGCGTTGAGCTGGGACGGTCGCGTTTGGCGCAGCCCGAACGCGCAGGAGTTGGATGGAGCGCCTATCGTGCGGCTGGATTGCCAACGCTGGATGCTGGTGCAACTGCAGGGCGCAGATCACGCCGGTGACTGGCTCTGGCTTGAGGCGGCCACGGACCGCCTGCACTGGGCCGACCTGCGTCGCGCTTTGTACGCGCGCCCGGTGGTGCCGGATCCTCAACCCTCTGAACTCATCCATGAGTGAAGCCGGGCTTCCCGACACGGAACCGGCCCCCGCGAACAGCGACTTGATGCTGGTGGAACGCGCGGTGGCAGGTGATCAGCGCGCTTTTGAGCTGCTGGTCATCAAGTACCAGCGGCGCATCGAACGACTTATCGCCCGCATGGTGCGCGACGTGGACCTGGTCGAGGACATCGCCCAGGAAACCTTCATACGCGCCTGGCGCGCCTTGCATCAGTTCAGGGGGGATGCCCAGTTCTACACGTGGCTGTACCGCATTGCAGTGAACACGGCAAAGAAGGCCTTGATGGACCTGAAGCGCCATCCGACGGCCTCCGGCGGGGCTTCGTCGTCCGGCGACGACGAAGATGAAACTTACCGTCGCGAAAACGAACAAACAACCGAAGAGACACCAGAAACGGAATTGGCGGCCCGCGAGATCGCTCAGGCGGTGAATGCAGCCATGGAGGCTTTACCGGACGATCTACGGCAGGCGGTGACCTTGCGCGAGATCGACGGGTTGAGCTATGAGGAAATCGCCGAAGTCATGGCTTGCCCGATTGGCACGGTCCGTTCGCGGATTTTCCGGGCTCGCGAGGCGATATCGGCCCGGGTTCGGCCCATGCTGGAACACCAGAGCGGAAAACGGTGGTGAAAGACGATGGTTCAGAGGACAGGCGAGTGACGAAATGATGACTGAAGAACGACTCATGCTTCGGGAGCAGATATCCGCGTTGGCCGACGGGCAACTGGAGGGCGAGCGCTTTGCCGCGGTCGTCGGGAAAGTCGGTGGTGACGAAGAGGCCCGGGACAGTTGGCAGATGTATCACCTGATCGGGGATGTCTTGCGATCGGGTGAGGCGGGGGCCTGCATGCATGACCGGGCATTCCTTGCACGCCTGAGGACCCGAATCGAGGCCGAGACCGTCGCGCCACGGATGTCCGTGCCCGCGTTGGATGCTCCCGAAAGAATAGCTGAAAACGGCCCGTCCGCGCTGGGGAAGAGCCAGGAAAGCAATGATTTCCGTCATGCGGCGAATGACGGGGCTTATCGCTGGAAAATGCTGGCTGGATTGGCGACTGTGGTGGCGGCCGCGGCGCTGGGCTGGAGTGGCCTGGGGGGCCATGCGCGCGAGACTCAGCTGGCGCAAGGCACGGTTTCGTCCCCTGCGACCGTCGCGTCCGCGAGCGGCTCCGGTGTGGCGGTCATGCTGCGCGATCCGCATCTGGACGCCCTCATGGCCGCCCATCGGCAGTTTGGCGGCCCGTCGGCGCTTCAGAATTCTTCGGGTTTTCTGCGCAACGCCACATTTGACATGCCGCTCTCGCGCGGTTCAGGGCAGTGATGCGCGCGACGCGGGTTATGCACGTTCGACATTCGATCCATCTATTGTTGGTCCTGTGCACGGCCGCCGGCGCAAGCGCGGTGCTGGCCCAAACCGCGGGCTCAGAGCCGGCCCGAGTGGCCGCGCATGCGCCAGCTTTGCCTGTCGACAAGGACATGGGCGCCTGGCTGAAGCGCATGCAGGAAGCGCCGCGCCGGCGCGCGTATGCCGGTACTTACGTGGTGTCCTCTTCGGCGGGTGCCCTATCCAGCGCGCGCATCTGGCATGTGTGCGATGGCTCTCAGCAGATGGAGCGTATCGAGGCATTGACGGGCGCGCCGAGATCGACGTTTCGGCGCAATGACGAAGTCCTTACTTTTCGCGCGGACGAGAAAACCGTGGTGGCCGAAAAACGCGAAGCGCCAGGCTTGTTTCCGAACCGGCAGATCGTGGGCGACAAGGTCATTGCCGAGTTTTACACCTTGCAAGCGGCCGGTAGCGAGCGGGTTGCCGGGCACGATGCCGATGTGGTGCAACTGGTGCCCAGGGACGCCTTGCGCTACGGCTATCGGGTCTGGAGCGAGAAAAAGACGGGGCTGGTCGTCAAGTTGCAGACGATCGACGGCGCGGGGCGGGTTCTGGAGCAGTCGGCCTTCTCTGAACTTCAGCTTAATGCACCGGTCAAGATGGATCAGCTGGCACGGATGATGGCCGGCACCAGCGGGTACCGGGTCGAGAAGGCCGAGGTGGTCACGACCACCGCAGGCGCCGAAGGGTGGTCCATCCGCAACGCGGTGCCGGGATTTCTGCCGACGACGTGTCTGAAGCGCCAGATCTCGCCGGGGCAGGCGGGGCCCGGGATGCTGCAATGGGTGTTCTCCGACGGACTGGCTTCGGTCTCATTGTTCGTCGAAGGGTTTGATCCGCAACGCCATCGCCGCGAAGGGATAAGCGCCCTGGGCGCCACTCAGTCATTGACGAAGCATCTGGCGGACCGAAGCGAGGGCGATTGGTGGCTGACGGTGGTGGGCGAAGTGCCGGCGCAGACCCTGCAGGCATTTGCTCAAGGCCTTGAGCGGCGCAAATGAGCCCCCATCTGCGGACACTGATTGCCCGCGACACAGCTCGGTAGCGACGGCATGCCGTCATTTGATAGTTGAAAGGTAGACGATGTTGCAATTGGAACTGAGGCGTTTGCGCCTGCATGTATTGGCCGGGGCCTTTTTTGTTGGGGCGATGGCGGCGCTGGTTCCCGGGGCGCCGGCTCTGGCGCAGGGGCCAGGTGCCGTGCGAGGGCTGCCTGACTTCACCGATCTGGTGGAGCAGGTCGGGCCGTCGGTGGTCAATATCCGAACCCTGGAGAAAAGCCGCGGCAACGGAAATGCGGGCAGCCCGGGCGACGAAGACATGCAGGAGTTTTTCCGGCGCTTTTTCGGCGTGCCCATGCCCAACATGCCGCGCCAGGGGCCGCGCCCGAATCGGCCGCAGGAGGATGAGCAGCCGCGTGGCGTCGGTTCGGGTTTCATTCTGACCGGTGACGGGTTCATCATGACGAATGCGCATGTTGTGGACGGGGCCGATGAAGTCATCGTGACCCTGACCGACAAGCGCGAATTCAAGGCCAGGCTGATCGGTGCCGACAAGCGAACCGATGTGGCCGTGGTCAAGATCGAAGCCAGCGGCTTGCCCGCAGTGAAAGTGGGCGACGTCAGCCGCCTGAAGGTGGGCGAGTGGGTGATGGCCATCGGGTCGCCGTTCGGCCTCGAGAACTCGGTCACCGCGGGCATCGTCAGTGCGAAGCAGCGCGATACCGGTGACTACCTGCCTTTCATCCAGACCGATGTGGCGATCAATCCGGGCAATTCGGGCGGGCCACTGATCAACATGCGCGGTGAGGTGGTGGGTGTCAACAGCCAGATCTATTCGCGCTCGGGCGGCTACATGGGCATCTCGTTTGCGATTCCCATGGACGAAGCCGTTCGGGTCAGTGACCAGCTGCGCGCCAGCGGCCGCGTGACTCGGGGGCGGATCGGGGTGCAGATCGATCAGGTGACCAAGGAGGTGGCCGAGTCGCTGGGACTGGGCAAACCTCTTGGCGCACTGGTGCGCGGGGTGGAGAGCGGTTCACCGGCCGAGAAGGCCGGCGTGGAGGCGGGCGACATCATCACCCGGTTTGACGGCAAGACCATCGAGAAAGCGTCTGACCTGCCGCGTTTTGTGGGCAGCATCAAGCCGGGCACCCGGACCACCTTCACCGTGTTTCGCCGCGGCGCGAACAAGGAGTTGAGCGTCGTCATCGGCGAGCCCGAGCCCGAAAAAGCCGTTGCCCGCAAGCCGACGGACCGCGAGGACAAGGCCAAGCCAAGTGCGTCGGTCCAGTTGCTGGGCCTGAGCGTGAGCGAACTCGCTGAGGCGCAGAAGAAGGAGCTGAAGATCAGGGGCGGGGTCAAGGTGGATGCGGCCACCGAAGGTGCTGCGCGCGCGGGTCTTCGCGAAGGCGATGTGATCACCCAGGTCGCCAATCAGGAAGTCCTTTCGGTGAAGGATTTTGATGCGGTCGTGGCTCGCCTCGAAAAGGGCAAGCCGGTCAGCATCCTTTTCAGGCGCGGGGAATGGGCGCAGTACGCGCTGATTCGCCCGGTCCGTTGAAGGCTTGAAACACTGTTCTTGTCGCCCGGAAAACCACATACCGGGCACGGGAACCGGGATTTCTTGAGAGCGCGTTCCCTAGTTTCTTCGCGCACGAACTCAGATTTCCCTGGCGCGAACCGTGACGGGAAAGTTTGTGGTTACTAACTCATTTTCTATGCCCGTTACTTTTTTGGATAGAATCCACGCTCTCTGAACGCGATTACTGGCATCCTGAAAATGCAGTCATCCACGATACGGAATGTAGTTCAGGCTTCCGCGCTTCGATTGCCGATCACCCACAAGTTGTTCATTTCGCGCATTCCAAAACTTGTTGATAAGTTGTTGATAAGTTGTGTGTTGCGGGTGCGCAACGACGTCCAATCAGCGGTTTACGGGCTGTACGTTCGGGGCTTTTTGCCTACAATGAAGCTCCAACATATCGCAGTTGCCAATGATTGTTGGTTCAGGGCGCGTCAGTACTCGACGCGCCCTTTTTTCTTGGCCGGTTGTTCTAATTCAATTACTTGAAACTCGTCGTTGATGAATCACATCAGAAATTTTTCAATCATTGCGCACATCGATCACGGCAAGTCGACGCTGGCAGACCGCCTGATTCAGCGTTGCGGCGGGTTGAGTGAACGCGAGATGAGTGAGCAGGTTCTCGACTCGATGGATATCGAGAAGGAGCGTGGGATAACCATCAAGGCACAGACCGCCGCGCTGAAGTACCAGGCTCGCGACGGCAAGGTCTACAACCTCAACCTGATCGACACGCCGGGGCATGTGGACTTCTCCTATGAGGTGAGCCGTTCCTTGTCCGCGTGCGAGGGTGCGTTGCTCGTGGTCGATGCCAGCCAGGGTGTCGAGGCACAGACCGTGGCCAACTGCTACACCGCGCTGGACCTCGGCGTAGAGGTGGTGCCGGTGCTGAACAAGATGGACCTGCCCAATGCCGATCCCGACAACGCCAAGGCCGAGATCGAGGACGTCATCGGGATCGATGCCAACGATGCGATCCCGTGTTCGGCCAAGACCGGATTGGGCATCGACGATATCCTCGAAGCGGTGGTCGCGCGCGTCCCTCAGCCCAGAGGCAAGCCCGAGGCGCCGTTGCGGGCGATGATCATCGACAGCTGGTTCGATAGCTACGTCGGTGTGGTGATGCTGGTGCGTGTGGTGGACGGTCGCCTCGCACGCGGTGAGCGCATCAAACTGATGGCCACCGGTGCGGTCTACAACGCAGACAACCTGGGTGTGTTCACGCCGGGCAACCAACCACGCGACGCGCTCGAGGCGGGCGAAGTGGGCTACATCATTGCCGGCATCCGCGAACTGCAGGCTGCCAAGGTGGGCGACACCGTCACACTGGAGAAGAAGCTGCCCAACAACCTCGGCCCGGCCAGCGAGCCACTGCCGGGTTTCAAGGAGATCCAGCCTCAGGTCTTTGCCGGTCTGTATCCGACCGAAGCCAGCGAATACGACTCCTTGCGCGACGCCCTGGAGAAACTCAAGCTCAATGATGCGTCGCTTCATTACGAGCCCGAGGTCAGCCAGGCACTCGGATTTGGCTTCCGCTGCGGCTTCCTCGGTTTGTTGCACATGGAGATCGTTCAGGAGCGGCTGGAACGGGAGTTCGATCAGGACCTGATCACCACCGCACCCAGCGTGGTCTATGAAGTGGTCCAGGCGGACGGCGAAGTTCGGATGGTCGAGAACCCGTCAAAGATGCCGGACCAGGGGCGTCTGGACGAGATTCGTGAACCCATCGTGACCGTGCATCTCTACATGCCGCAGGAATATGTCGGTCCGGTCATGACGCTGGCAAACCAGAAGCGCGGCGTGCAGATGAACATGGCCTACCACGGGAGGCAGGTGATGCTGACCTACGAGATGCCGCTGGCCGAGATCGTGCTGGACTTCTTTGACAAGCTGAAGTCCGTGTCGCGAGGCTATGCCTCGATGGACTATGAGTTCAAGGAATACCGCGCGGCCGATGTGGTGAAGGTCGACATCCTGCTCAACGGCGAAAAGGTGGATGCGCTGTCCATCATCGTGCACCGCTCGCAGTCGCAATTCCGCGGGCGCGCCGTGGTGGCCAAGATGCGCGAGGTGATCAGCCGCCAGATGTACGACGTGGCGATCCAGGCCGCCATCGGCGCCAACATCATTGCGCGCGAAACCATCAAGGCCCTGCGCAAGAACGTGCTGGCAAAATGTTACGGGGGTGACATCACCCGCAAACGCAAACTCCTCGAGAAGCAGAAAGCAGGCAAGAAGCGCATGAAACAGATTGGCTCGGTCGAAGTTCCCCAGGAAGCGTTCCTGGCCATTCTGCGGGTGGAAGATTGATGCAATATCTCACCGCGCTGATCCTTGCCGCCTTTGCCGGCTATGCCGGGGCCTGGTATTTCGGCATGCTGGAAGGCAATTTCGCGCTCCTGCTGTTCCTGGCCACGGTGGTCACCGGCCTGTATTGGCTGGCCGAGCGCTTCTATTTCCTGCCGCAACGACTCAAGGCGGCGCAGGCGCTGGAGGAGCAGGCCGTGCAACGCCGCGCGGACCTCAACAAGATGGGCATTGCGCAGGTTGATGGCGATATTGCCGAAGCCAAGCACCGCCTGATCATGCAGCCTTGGTGGCTGGACTGGACGGCCGGATTGTTTCCGGTCATCCTGGTGGTGTTCCTGCTGCGTTCGTTCCTGTTCGAGCCGTTCAAGATTCCGTCCGGCTCCATGATTCCGACGTTGCTGGTGGGTGACCTGATCCTGGTCAACAAGTTCACCTATGGCGTTCGGCTTCCCGTGATCAACCAGAAGATCACCGACGGCAACCCGCCCCAGCGGGGCGACGTGATGGTGTTCCGCTATCCGCCCAAGCCCAGCCTGGACTACATCAAACGCGTCGTTGGCGTGCCGGGCGACGAGGTGGCCTACCTCAACAAGCGGCTCACGATCAATGGCAAGCCGGTACCCACGACCGCGTTGCCGGAGTACTTCGATGAAGACGCCATGCGCTATTTTCCGCAGTTCGAAGAAGCCTTGTCCGACAAGCCGCACCGCTTGCTGAATGATCCTGCCCGTCCGGCGATGATTGCAGGCGCCGACGACTTCCCTTTTAGGCAGAACTGCCGTTACAGTGTCGAAGGGGTGGTGTGCAAGGTCCCCCAGGGGCACTATTTCATGATGGGCGACAACCGCGACAATTCGCTGGATTCGCGGTACTGGGGTTTCGTGCCGGACCGCAACATCGTTGGCAAGGCGTTCTTTGTCTGGATGAACTTCGGCAACCTGAAGCGCATTGGCTCGTTCAATTGACTCGCTTGACGGGGAGAGGGTGATATGGCGCAGGCATTTCGTACACGTTCAGGGCAGCGGGGCATTTCCTTCTTGGGGCTGCTTTTTGTGGGCACCATCGTCGCTTGCGTGATGGTGGTGGGTGCCCAGATTTTTCCCACCGTGGTCGAGTACCAAGCGGTGGTAAAAGCGGTGAACAAGGCCAGTGCCGGCTCTACCGTGCCTGAGGTGCGCCTGATCTTCGAGAAGGCGGCTGCGATCGATGACATCACGTCCATCAAGCCGAAAGAACTGGAGGTCACCAAGGAGAATGACAAGGTCGTCGTTTCCTTCGCTTACGACAAGGAAATCCACCTGGTGGGACCGGGTTATCTGGTGCTGAAGTACCGCGGACGTTCGCGGTGAGCCTGCCTCCGGTCTTGCTGGCACTGCAGGAGCGGTTGCAGCACGAGTTTGCCGACCCGCAGTTGCTCGTCCAGGCGCTCACCCATCGCAGTTTCTCGGCCGATCACAACGAGCGCCTGGAGTTCCTGGGCGATTCGGTGCTCAACTTGGCCGTTGCCCACCTGCTCTACGAAGGCCTGAGCACTCTGCCTGAAGGCGATCTGTCACGGGTGCGAGCCAATCTCGTCAAGCAGGACACGCTTCATGGCCTGGCGCTGAGTCTCGGGCTGGCCGAGGCACTGCGCCTGGGCGAGGGCGAAATGCGCTCGGGCGGGCAACGGCGCCCGTCCATCCTGGCCGACGCGCTGGAAGCCGTGCTCGGCGCGGTCTACCTCGATGCCGGCTATGGTGTGGCGCAGGCCCTGGTGCGACGGCTGTTCGACGGTGTGGAGATCAAGGCCACCATGCAGGCGGCTGCGAAGGATCCGAAGACCGGCTTGCAGGAGTGGCTGCAGGCGCGCAAGATGCGGCTGCCCGCGTACCGGGTGGTGGAGACGCAGGGGGCCGCCCACCAGCAGACCTTCGATGTGGAATGCGAGATTGCCGAGCTGGGGTTGTCCGAGCGCGGCATCGGGGGTTCCCGGCGGGCGGGCGAGCAGGCTGCTGCTGCCGCCGTGCTGGAGATCCTGAAGACCCGGAACCCAAGATGAACGCTACAAAAAAGCAAGCAACCGATGACTTTTTGATGCTGGGAAACGCCGAAAATGGTCCGAAAAATGGCGATGGGGGCGAAAGCGCGTCTCCCGAGGGCAGACGCTGCGGCCTGATTGCCATTGTCGGCAAGCCCAACGTCGGCAAGTCGACGCTGATGAATGCCCTGGTCGGACAGAAGATCAGCATCACCTCGCGCAAGGCGCAGACTACGAGGCATCGGATCACGGGCATTGCCACCCGGGGCGCCACACAGTTCGTGTTTGTTGACACACCGGGCTTTCAGACGCTGCACAACACCGCGCTGAACAAGTCGCTGAACAAGACGGTTCAGGGCGCGGTGGGTGATGTGGATCTGGTGCTGTTCGTGGTGGAGGCGGGCAGCTTCACGCCGGCCGATGCACGCGTGCTGGCCTTGCTCAAGTCCGGCGTGCCGGCGCTGCTGATTGCCAACAAGCTCGACACGGTGCATCGCCGTTCCGAGATCGCGCCGTGGTTGCAGTCCATGCAGCAACGCCACCCGTTTGCAGAGTTTGTGCCCATGTCGGCCAAGAACGCCAAAGACATCGAGCGCCTGTTCGGAATCTGCGAAAAATACCTGCCCGAGCAGCCGTGGGCCTATGGCGAGGACGAGCTCACCGACCGCAGCGAGCGCTTCCTGGCCAGCGAGATCGTTCGCGAGAAGCTGTTTCGCTTCACTGGCGACGAACTGCCCTATACCTCCACGGTCGTGATCGACAAGTTCGAGGACGAGTTTGGCCGCAACAAGAGCCGGCTCGCACGCATTGCCGCCACCATCGTCGTGGAGCGAGACGGCCATAAGGCGATGGTGATCGGCGAGAAAGGCGAGCGGCTTAAGCGCATCGGCACCGAAGCGCGCCAGGAACTGGAGCGCCTGATGGATTGCAAGGTGTTTCTCGAATTGTGGGTGAAGGTCCGGTCGGGCTGGGCCGATGACGAGGCCCGCGTCCGGTCGTTTGGCTATGAGTAAAGTTGCCCCCACGCTTGTCACTTCGTGTACTGCGCTGCCCCCCGAGGGGGCTGGCCTTGGTTGGGGCGGCCCGGTGCGGCTACTGGCTGCCCGCATGTTTGTCATGTCTCGCTGAGCCGTGGCCGCCAAGCGCGTCACCGAAGAGCCGGCCTACGTCCTGCACCGCTACGACTGGAGCGAGTCCAGCCTGATTCTGGAGGTCTTCACCCGCCACCATGGGCGCATTGCCCTGGTGGCCAAGGGAGCGAAGCGGCCGAGCTCCAGCTTTCGCCCGGTGCTGCTGCCGCTGCAGCCGCTGCACCTGAGCTTTGGCGGCGATGGCGAGATCCGCACGCTCAAGGGTGCGGAGTGGGTGGGCGGGCATGTCATGCCCACGGGTGACGCCCTGCTGTCAGGCTACTACCTCAACGAACTTCTCTTGCGCTTGCTGGCGCGAGATGACCCCCACCCTGGTCTGTTCGACGCCTATGCGTCGGTGGTGCAGGTGCTGGCCGGGCACGGCAGCCCCACTGGCATTGGTCCTGCGTTGCAGGGCGAAGTCCTGCATGTGGCTCTGCGCGCGTTCGAACTATTGCTGTTGCGGGAGATCGGATTGCTGCCACTGCTCAATGCCCAGACACTCACGCTGGAGCCCCTGGCGCCCGAAGGCCGCTACTGCCTGGTGCCCGAGGGGGGGCTGCGCGCATTCCATGACGACGACCGCGCCAGCCTGCGCGGCGCCGAATGGGAAAGCCTGCAGGCCGCGCTCGGCGAGGGCGCCGCTTTCCTGTCCGTACTGCGCGCCAGCGGGCCGCTCATGTCGGAGTTGCGCCCGCAATTGCGCGCGCTGCTGAACTACCATTGCGGGGTCACTACGCTGCGCACGCGCCAGATGATGATGGATCTCCAGAATCTGTAAATGTGCGGCGCTGCAACCCCGCCCGCTTGCCCACCATGAAAACAGCCCTGTCGGTCAACCTGAACAAAGTCGCCCTGGTGCGCAACACGCGCCACCTGGGCATTCCCAGCCTTACCCGCGCGGCCACCCAATGCCTGCAGGCCGGTGCGCACGGCATCACCGTGCACCCGCGCCCGGACGAGCGCCACATCCGCGCGCAGGACGTGTTCGACCTTGCCGAGTTGCTGAAAGGCTGGCCCGACCGCGAATACAACATCGAAGGCAATCCCTTTCACAACCTGATGGACTTCGTGCGCCAGGTCCGCCCGCACCAGGCCACCTTTGTGCCCGACAGCGAGGGCCAGTTCACCAGCGACCATGGCTGGAGTTTCCCGGCCGATGCCGACCGCCTGCGACCGTTGATTGCCGAGTGCCGCGCGCTGGGGGTGCGGGTCAGCCTGTTCATGGACCCGCTGCCTGCGCAAATGGCGTTGGCCCGGACGGTGGGCGCCGACCGGGTGGAGCTCTACACCGAGCCCTATGCCGCCGCCTGGGGCCAGCCGGGGCAGGATGAGCAGTTGCGCCGGTACGCGGCGGCGGCGCGTGCCGCGCGGGATGCCGGCCTGGGCGTCAATGCCGGGCACGACCTGAGCCGTGACAACCTCACCGATTTCCTGCGCGCCGTGCCGGACGTGGCCGAGGTGTCGATCGGTCACGCGCTGATCGGCGACGCGCTGGAGCTGGGCTACACCGAGACTGTCAAGGGCTACCTCGCCTGCACCGATGCCGCGCGGGTGCGCGCCCCTTGAACGCTCACACATGATCTACGGCATCGGCACCGACATCTGCGACGTGCGCCGCATCCGCGCCAGTCTGGATCGCCATGGCGAGCGCTTTGCCCACAAGATCCTGAGTGATGCGGAGTTGGTCCAGTGGCGCGCCCGCAGCGCGCGCTGGCCCGAACGGGGCGTGCGCTTCCTGGCCACGCGGTTTTCTGCGAAAGAGGCCTTCAGCAAGGCGATCGGTCTGGGCATGCGCATGCCCATGAGCTGGCGCCTGTGCGAAGTCGGGAAGCTGCCCAGTGGAAAGCCAACCCTTGTGCTGCATGGGGGCCTGAAGGACTGGTTTGAGGCGAGGAGCCTCACCGCGCACGTCAGCGTGACCGACGAGACCGACTACGCCGCCAGTTTCTGCGTCGTGGAGACGAATTGAAGAAATATCTGCACCATCCCAGCGTCGATGGGTCACTGTTTGCTATCAATTGATGACTATTCGTACCTATATTCCGGAGCCTTTATGACGCACGCTGCCCCCGTCATCCTCGATATTGCCGGCACCCGGCTGACTGCTGCGGACCGCCAGCGCCTCGGGCACCCGCTCACCGGCGGGATCATCCTGTTTGCTCGCAACTGGGAGAGCCGCGCCCAACTCGACGCCCTGTGCGCCGAGATCAAACGCGTGCGGGGCGACCTGCTGATCTGCGTGGATCACGAAGGCGGGCGCGTGCAACGCTTTCGCACCGACGGTTTCACCCACCTGCCGCCGATGCGCGCTCTGGGCGAGCTCTGGATGCATGACGGTAAGGGCGGGCCCGGAAGCGGCGCGATGCGCGCCACCAACGCCGCCAGTGCCGCCGGCTACGTGCTAGCGGCCGAATTGCGCGCCTGTGGTGTGGACCTCAGCTTTACACCGGTCCTGGACTTGGACCATGGCGACAGTGCGGTCATTGGAGACCGCGCCTTCGCCCGCGACTCGCGCGTGGTCAGCCTGCTGGCCAAGAGCCTGATGCATGGCCTGCTGCGCGCCGGCATGTCCAACTGCGGCAAGCACTTTCCCGGTCATGGCTTTGTCCGGGCCGACTCGCACACCGACATCCCGGTGGACCGGCGCAGCCTCAAGGCCATCCTGGCCGATGACGCCGCGCCTTACGGGTGGCTCAACACCACGCTGGACAGCGTCATGCCGGCCCATGTGATCTATCCGAAGGTGGACGCACGGCCGGCCGGGTTTTCCAGTCGCTGGCTGAACGACATCCTGCGCCACCAGCTCGGCTTCGGAGGCGCGATCTTCAGCGACGACCTCTCGATGGCGGGCGCTCGTCAGATCGACGGCCGCGAGGTCACATACACCGAAGCGGCGGTGGCGGCTCTGGAAGCTGGGTGTGATCTGGTGCTGCTGTGCAACCAGAGCCTGGACGGCGGCGTCGCGGTCGATGCCTTGCTCGATGGCTTGGCCGAAGCCAAGCTCAAGGCGCGCTGGCAGCCCCGCGAGGCCAGCGAGATGCGGCGTCTGGCTCTGCTGCCGCACTCGCCGGCGCTGCCGTGGGATGACCTGATGTGCTCGCCCGAATACATCCATGCGCTGGAGCTGCTGCCTTGAAAGGCGCTGTACCAGCCCCATCTCCCGTTTTGCCGAACTCTTGGAGCCTTGCCGGCTCCGGCCTCATGTCCCTGATTTCTGATATGGCCAACCAGCTTGTCTCGTGGGTGCTGCGCCTGGTGTTCGGGCTTTTTGCCCTTGCGTTTGCCCTGAGCCTGCTGGCGGCCGGCCTGATCGCCGTGTTCTTCATGTTGCTGCGCTCGCTGCTGACCGGGCGCAAGCCGGCCCCGGTGATGGTCTGGCAACGCTACCGAGACGCTTCACGGGCGAGTTCAGAACGCTGGACGAACCGTACGAAACCCCCAGGTACACCAGGCCCATCGGGCGCGCCGACTGCACGGGGTGCGAGGCCGGCATCGGCCGATGTCGAGGATGTAACGCCGCGCGACATCCCGCCGCACTGAGGGTCGTTGGCCGCAAATGGTGACGCCTTGTTGGCGACACTGAATCTGTAAATGGACCCTCCGCCAGGCCCAGTGCGATGGGTGCCGCCGGTCAGGCTTCGCGTTTGCGCTCGGCGGCAGGTGCTTCGTTGCGCAGCGCCGGGAAGAGGATCACGTCGCGGATGCTGGCGCTGTCCGTCAGCAGCATCATCAGGCGGTCGATGCCGATGCCGCAGCCGCCGGCGGGCGGCATGCCGTATTCCAGCGCCCGCACGAAATCGTGGTCATAGAACATGGCTTCGTCGTCGCCGCTGTCCTTGGCGGCCACCTGGGCCATGAAGCGTGCGGCCTGGTCTTCGGCGTCGTTCAACTCGCTGAAGCCGTTGCCGAATTCGCGGCCGGTGATGTAGAGCTCGAAGCGCTCGGTGACCTCCGGGCGGGCGTCGTTGGCGCGCGCCAGCGGTGAAATCTCGGTCGGGTGTTCCATGATGAACGTGGGCTGCCAGAGCTTGTCTTCCACCGTTTCTTCAAAGTACAGCACCTGCAGGCTGGCCAGGCTGCGCGTGGACAGCTTGTCCTTGGCCTCGGTCATGCCGAGCTTCTTCAGCGCACTCATCAGCCAGGTGGCGTCGTCCACATGGGCGCCGGCTTCCGTGTGCTGGAAAATCGCCTCGCGGATGGTCATGCGCACGAAGGGTTGGGAAAGATCCACCTCGCGGCCCTGGTAGGTCAATAGCAGCGTGCCGACCGCCTTCACGGCCGCATCGCGGATCAGGGCCTCGGTGAAGTCCATCAGGTCCAGGTAGTTCCAGTAGGCCGCGTAGAACTCCATCATGGTGAACTCGGGGTTGTGGCGCACCGAGATGCCTTCGTTGCGGTAGCTGCGGTTGATCTCGAACACCCGCTCGAAACCGCCCACCAGCAGGCGCTTGAGGTACAGCTCCGGCGCGATGCGCAGGAACATCTCCTGATCGAGCGCGTTATGGTGCGTCTTGAACGGCTTGGCGTTGGCGCCACCCGGGATCGGGTGCAGCATCGGCGTCTCGACCTCCAGGAAATCGTTCGTCACCATGAACTCCCGGATGCCGCTGACAGCCCGGCTGCGCGCGGCAAAGCGTTTGCGGGCTGCCTCATCGGTCATCAGGTCCACATAGCGCTGACGGTATTTGACCTCCTGGTCGGCGATGCCATGGAACTTGTCGGGCATGGGGCGCAGGCTCTTGGTCAGCAGGCGCAAGCTGGTGACGTGCAGCGAGAGCTCTCCAGTGCGGGTACGGAACAGGTGGCCCTCGGCGCCGACGATGTCGCCAAGGTCCCAGTGCTTGAAGGCGGCGTAGCGTTCCTCGCCGATGTCGTCGCGCGTCACGTAGATCTGGAAACGGCCCGAGCTGTCCTGCAGCGTGGCGAAGCTGGCCTTGCCCATTACGCGTTTGAGCATCATGCGACCGGCGATCTTGGCGGAGATCGGCGCCGTGCCCTCGGCGGCCAGTTCTTCCGCAGTCTTCGCGCCGTGCGTGGCCAGCAGGGTGGCGGCATGGTCTTCGGGCTTGAAGTTGTTCGGGAAGGCCACTGCCCCACCTTGGGCCTGCGCTTCCCGCAGTGCCTTGAGCTTCTCGCGGCGCTCGGCGATGAGCTGGTTTTCGTCCTGGGGGGCTGGCGTGATTTGAGGGTCAGACATGGGCAAACGTGGGTTGGTCGCGGCGTTCAGGCACTGCGAGCGGGAGGCATTTCTTGCCAAAACCCCGTATTTTAGTTTTTTGCGGTCGCTGGCTTGCCGGCGGTCCCGGGCGTGACTCGATAATCGACGCCATGTTTCTCAAAGCTGGCGCGCTGTCCCTTGCCTTGCTGCTGGCCAGCCGGCTGTTGGGACTGGCCCGCGAGTCGGCGCAGGCGGCCGCATTCGGCACCTCGGGCCTGGGCGACGTGGCGGTGCTGATGCTCACGCTGCCCGACTGGCTGGCCGGCCTGCTGGCCAGCGGCGCGCTGGCCTACGTGCTGCTGCCGCACTGGGCCCGGCAGCCACGGGCCGCGCAGCGGGCGACACAGCGCGCGGTGGCGTGGGGCCTGCTGGCGCTGGGCGGCGCGCTGGGGCTGGCGATCTGGCTGGGGCGCGGGCCGCTCGTGGCGCTACTGGCGGCAGGACTGGCGCCAGACTTGCGCGGCCTGGCCGGCCAGTCGCTGGGCTGGAGCGCGCTGGCGCTTCCAGCCGCGCTGCTGGCCGCGCTGTGGGCCACGCGCCTGCAGCATGAGCGCGACTTCGTCGGAATGTACGGCGCCAATCTGGTGGTCAATGGGGTGCTGGTGGCTGCTCTTTTATTGATAGCTTTCAATGACCCTTCGACGCAGGGATTGGTCCAATTGGGCGGGTATTTCCTGCTGGCGATGGGGTTGCGGCTCGGCTGGCTTTTTTGGCGGCAGCGCGCCCGGCCGGGGCTTGCGGCAGCGGTCATCAGACGCGACGAAACCATGCCCGAGATCCGGAACGAGGCCCCCGGCATGCAAAGGCCGGGTTTGCCCCTGGTAGCTGACCCAAGGCAGCGCTCGGTGCCCACCCCGGCGCATCTGCCGGCGACCTCGGTGTGGCTGTGGGCCGCGCTGTCCGCCGGCCTGCCGCTGGCGCTGCCGTTCGCGGCGCGTTCCATGGCGTCAAGCGGCGGGGAGGGCGCGCTGGCCACCTTCAACTATGCCTGGAAACTGGTCGAGCTGCCCCTGATACTGGCGATTCAGCTGGTGGCAACGCTGGCGTTTCCAGCCATCACCCAGGCATTCGCCAGGGACGCTGGTGCGGCAGGACAGCCCGGCGCCGACGCCACGCAAGCGGTCCGAAATGCCTTTGCACTTGCCTGGACGCTGGCCTGCGCAACAGCAGCAGGGCTGCTGCTGGGCGCGCCGGCGCTCACCCAGCTGCTGTTCGGCTGGGGTCGCATGGGGCCGGATGCGCTCGCGCGCGTGGCGGCCTGGGGCGCCGCGGGCGCCTGGGGGCTGCTGCCGCAGGCGCTGATCGCCGTGGCGCTGACCGTGCTGGCCACGCAGGGGCGCATGCGCTGGGCGGCGGGGGCTTATGCCCTGGCCTTGGGCGCGTTGCTGGCTGCGGCGGGCTGGGCCGGCGGCGATGGGCTGCGGCTGATGGGGGCGCTCAACGCGGTGCTGGCCGGGGTGGCCTTGGGCATCCTGGTCGCCCTGGGTCCGGTGGTGCGGCGCTGGCTGCCGGCACGGCTGATGGTCGTGACGGGCGCTGCGCTGGGGATGCTGGCGCTGGCGCAGGCGGCCGGCGCCTTGCCGGCGTCTGCGGGGCAAGGCATGCCTGCCCTGGCCCTGGCCCTGGCGGCAGCGCTGGCCATGGTGGGGCTCGGGGCGATGGCCGGACCCGATCTGCGGCAGGCGCTGCGGCGATAATCCGGCGCTGCCATGATCGAACTGTTCCAGATCACCAACGACCCCGATTTTGCGCGCCGCTGCGACGCTCTGGATGGCGTGCGTGTCTTCGTCGATCTGGAGCGCCTGGGCAAGGCCGAACGCCAGGCTGGGCGCAACACCTTCATCAGCGTGCACCAGATGGACGACGTGGCGCGTGTGAAGGCCGTTCTGAAGCGCGCCCGGCTGATGGTGCGCGTGAACCCGATGAACCCGGACAGTGCGGCCGAGGTGCAGGCCGTGCTGGCACGCGGTGCCGACCTGCTGATGCTGCCGATGTTCACCGGCGGCGAGGAGTTGCGGGCGTTTTCCGCGCTGGTGGCCGGCCGGGCGCCCCTCGTTGCGCTGCTGGAAACGGCGAGCGCGCTCGCCACGCTGGACGACTGGATCGGCACGCCGGGCCTGCACGAGGTGTTCGTGGGCTTGAACGACCTGCATCTTTCCCTCGGACTGCATTTCATGTTCGAGCCGCTCGCGCTGGGCATCGTCGAGCGCGTCGCCCGGGCCGCCCAGGGCCACGGCCTTCGCTTCGGTTTTGGCGGCATCGCGCGCCTCGATGAAGGCCTGCTGCCTGGGCGCGACGTGCTGGCCGAGCACCTGCGGCTCGGCTCGCAGGCGGTGATCCTGTCGCGCACGTTTCACCGGCCCGACGAGCCCGGCAGCGCGGCGCATCCGTTCGAGGCCGAGGTGGCAGCACTGCGGCGGGCGGAAGCCGAACTGTCGCGCCGCACGGCAACGCAGGTCGAGCAGGACCGGGTGCGTATCGCCGCGGTGATTGAAGGCATTGGCGCTGCCATGGCGCGGCGCGCTGCGGAGGCCGCCGCTTGAAGCGCACCCTGGACCTCGCCCTGTCCCTGGTGGCCCTGCTGATCCTGAGCCCCGTGCTGTTCGGCGCAGCGCTGGCGATAGCGCTTGAAAGCGGCTTTCCGGTCCTGTTTCGTCAGACCCGGCTCGGCCTGCACGGGCGCGAGTTCGGCATGTTGAAGTTCCGCAGCATGGTGAAGAACGCGGCGTCCATCGGCCCGTATTTCACGTCCACCAGCGACCCTCGCGTCACCCGGGTGGGCCGCTTTATCCGCCGCACCAGCATCGACGAGCTTCCGCAGATCCTGAACGTGCTGCGCGGCGACATGAGCCTGGTCGGCCCGCGCCCCGACGTGCCGGCGCAGCGGGCGCTCTACAGCGACGCCGACTGGGCGCAGCGCTGCAGCGTGCGGCCCGGCATCACCGGGCTGGCCCAGGCGCTGCTGCGTTCCGAGGGGACCGAGGCGCAGCGTCTGGCACTGGACCTGCGCTACACGCGCGAGATGTCGGTAGGGTTCGACCTGAAGATCATGGCGTGGACGCTGGGGCGCCTCACGGGCAAAGGGAGCAACTGATGAGCGTCCACGCCCGTCCTTTCTTGGTTTCGCTGCCCTCCGGGGGGGTGCGGGCCCTCCTTGGCGCGGCCCGGCGGGAGGCCTGAGCCATGTGCGGCATCTTCGGCTACTGGGATCGCTCGCGCCAGCCGCTGCAGGACGGCGTCCTGCGCGCGATGGCGCAGAGCCTCGTGCACCGCGGCCCGGACGATGAGGGCATCTGGCACCCGGCCGCGCGCGGTGTGGCCATCGGCAACCGGCGCTTGTCCATCATCGACATCGGCGGCGGCCACCAGCCCTTTGTCAGCGACGACGGGCAGATCGCCGTGGTGCAGAACGGCGAGATCTTCAACCATGTGGAATTGGCCGCCGAGCTGCGCGCGCAGGGTGTCCTGCTCCGGAGCGCGTCGGACACCGAGGTCATCCTGCGCCTCTACGAGCGCGAAGGCATCGCCTGCCTGAAGCGCCTGAACGGCATGTTCGCGATCGCCATCGACGATGCGCGCGAGGACGCGCTGTACCTGGCGCGTGACCGCATCGGCGTGAAGCCGCTCTACGTCATGGACGACGGCCAGCGCATGTTGTTTGCTTCGGAAATCAAGGCTTTCTGGCAGGTTCCCAGCGCCCCCTGGTCTTCATCTGCTATCGATCTGGAAGCGATTCACCACTACCTCACGTTCAACTACATCCCCGCGCCGTGGACGGCCTACCAGGGCGTCAAGCATGTGATGCCCGGCATGTGGATGAAATTCACGCGCGGCGGGCCGGTGCAGACCTGGCGTTGGTGGAGCCTGGCCGACCAGCGCGAGCAAGACTATGGTTTCGACGACTGGGCGGCGGAATTCATGGCCCTGCTGGACGACGCCACGCGCATTCGCCTGCGCGCCGACGTGCCCTTCGGCGCCTTCTTGTCGGGTGGCGTCGATTCGAGCACCATCGTCGGCCTGATGGCGCGCCACGTGGACCGGCCGGTCAAGACCTTCTGCATCGGCTTCGCAGACCCGCGCTATGACGAGTCGGCGTTCGCCTTGCAGGCGGCACAGCGCGTCGGCTGCGAGCACACCTGCGAGATCGCCAAGCTCAACATGCTGGCGCAGTGGCCGCGCGTGCTGCACCACCTCGACCAGCCGCATGGCGATGCGTCTTTCATGCCCACGCTGCGTGTCAGCGAACTGGCGGCGAAACATGTGAAGGTCGTGCTGACCGGCGACGGTGGCGACGAGCTGTTTGCGGGGTACGACAAATACGCTGCTTTTTTCGCGCAACCCGATTCGGCTTCCCTGTCGGCAGACGCGTTCCAGCGCCGCTACTTCGATTCGATCTCGCTGTTTTCGCCGGCGTCCAAGCTGGCGCTGTACCGGCCCGAAGTCCGCCGGCAACTCGAAGGCATCGACAGTTTCACCGCCGCCGCCAAGCCCTGGTTCGACGAGGCGCAGCACTTCGATCGCGTGAACCAGGCGCTGTACCTGGACATGCAGCTGCTGCTGTCCGGCAACAACCTGGTCAAGCCCGACCGGATGGGCATGGCGGTGAGCATCGAGGCGCGCACGCCGTTCCTCGACTGGCGCATGATGGAGTTCGCCTTCCGCTCCCGGGGCACGACCAAGCTCTCGGCGCAGGGCGACAAGAAGCACTGGTTCAAGCGCGCCGCCGCACCATTGATCGGCGAGGACCTGGCGTACCGCACAAAGCAGATGTTCACCGTGCCCGTGGGCGACTGGTTCCGCCATGGGAGCTACACTTGGCTGCGCGACACCTTGCAGGGCAGCGATTTGATCGCAAAACTGTTCGAGCCTGCCGTCGTGGCGGCGATGCTGGAGCGGCATCGCACCGGCGACGCCAACTTCACGCGCGAACTGCGGGCCCTGGCGGCGCTGGCGCTGTGGGCGGCCGACGGCGCTGCCGGGCCGGCCTACCCATGAAAAAGGTGCTGTTTGTGGCCTACGGTAGCGGCCACATCAAGATGGTCGTACCCCTGGCACAGGCGCTGGCGGCCAATGGCATGGCCAAGCCCGTGGTGCTGGCGCTGACGACGGCGGCACCCGTGGCCCGCGCGGCCGGCCTGGAAGTGCTCCAGTTCAGGGACTTCGTCACCGAAGCCGATGGCGCGGCACTGGCGCTGGGGCTGCAAATGATGCAGGGGCTGGGCGGGCCAGCGGCCGATCCGCAGGAGACCGTCGCTTACCTTGGCCTGTCCATGGCCGATCTGATCGCTGATGTGGGGCCTGAAGAAGCCGGGCTGGCCTACCGGCAATTCGGACGCCAGGCGTTCTTGCCAGTCCGGACCTTGCATCGCATCCTGCGCCAGGTGGCGCCCGATCTGGTGGTCTGCACGAATTCGCCCCGGGCAGAACGGGCGGCCGTGCTGGCAGCCCGGCAACTCGGCATTCCGTCCATTTGCGTGGTGGACCTGTTCGCCATCGATGAAGTCAAATGGATTGGCGCACCCGATTATGCGGACCAGGTCTGTGTCCTGAACGAATCCGTGCGGCAGTTCCTGATAGCGGCAGGGCGTTCGCAGGACCAGGTGGTCGTGACAGGAAATCCGGGTTTCGATGCGCTCAATGCCCCGGCAGCGCTGGCGCAGGGGCGGCAGATCCGCGAGCAACGTGGCTGGCTGGACCGCCACGTCATCCTGTGGCCCACCCAGGTTGAACCGGCGTTTCACCCTTTTGACGGCCGCCCGGGCGACCCGACCCTGCCACAGCGCGCGCTGGCCGCGGTGATGCAGTGGGTGCTGTCCCGCACGGACTGCGTGCTGTGCATCCGCCCCCGAGCGGGTGAGGATTTGCCGGTGTTTCCCGCAGATCCCCGCATTGTGCTCACCGGCCAGGACTGGCCGCTGGCGTCCCTGCTGCACGCCACCGATCTGGTCGTCACGCTCACTTCAACCGTCGGGCTCGAAGGTCATCTGGCCGGGTGCCGACTGATTCAGGTGCTGGGCTCGGTCTTCGATCAGGCCATGCCGCTGGCGCGCTATGGCATCGCCGACGCTGCCGTACCGGTGGCTGAGATTTCCCAGGCGCTGGAACGCTGGATCGGCGCCCCCCGTCTGGCCGTGCAGGGGCAGGTACCCGCGACCCGGCAGGTGCTTGCCGTCATGGGCAGATTCCTATAATCCACAAGGCTTGCTTTCAGGATCGCTGGAAGTCAGCGGTTTCTTCTGCAACAGCCCTCACTCAAAGCCGAATGTCACTCATCCCCAACCCCGTTTCCGTTGATTTTTCGGCATTTGACGCCAGCGATGACGACGCGCGGGTCATGTACGGTTTGCCGCGTTATTTGCATTTCTGCAAAAAGTGTGTGATCTCCAACCAGCGGCCCAACTCGGCCGTGGAGTACCAGCACACCAAGGCCAGCAAGAAGGCCACGATTGCGTTTGACGAAGAAGGGGTCTGCGATGCCTGCCGTTTTGCCGAGCAGAAGCACGGCACGATCAACTGGAAGGACCGGGAAGACCAGCTGGCTGTCCTGTGCGACAAGTTTCGCAGCCAGTCGGGTTACGATTGCCTGCTGCCCGGTTCTGGCGGCAAGGACAGTTTTTATGCCTCGCACATCCTCAAGACGCGCTTTGGCATGCACCCGTTGACCGTGACCTGGGCGCCCCATGTCTACACGGAATGGGGCTGGAAGAACTTCCAGTCCTGGCTGCACGCGGGGTTTGACAACTACCTCATGACGCCCAACGGCCGGGTGCACCGTCTGCTGACCCGCCTGGCCGTGGACAACCTGTTCCACCCCTTCCAGGCGTTCATGTTCGGCCAGAAATCACTGGCGCCCAAGATGGCCTTGCTGCACGACATTCCGTTCGTGGTGTACGGCGAGAACGAAGCTGAATACGGCAACCCGATCGGCGACACCACGAGCGCGCAGCGTGACTGGTCGTACTTCACGTCGGCCAACAAGGCGGAAATCTATCTGGGCGGCACGTCGGTGCAAAGCCTGTATGACGATTTCGGACTGGAAGAGCAGGATCTGCTGCCCTATTTGCCGGCAGACCCTGCGCAGATGCAGCGCAAGCAGGTCGAGGTGCATTACCTGGGCTACTACCTCAAGTGGCATCCGCAGAGCTGTTATTACTACGCGGTGGAGCATGGCGGTTTCGAGGCGTCGCCTGAACGCACCCCTGGCACGTACAGCAAATACAACAGCATCGATGATCGTATTGACGATTTCCATTACTACACCACCTTCACCAAGTTCGGCATCGGCCGCGCCACGTACGACGCCGCGCAGGAAATCCGCTCGGGCGACATCAACCGCGACGAGGGCGTTGCGCTGGTGCGGCGCTATGACGGCGAGTTCCCCGAGCGTTTTGCAGACGAAATCTTCCGCTATCTGAGCATTCCGGAGAAGGAGTTCGGGCGCGCCAGCAAGATGTTCGAGGCGCCGGTCATGGACCGCGACTATTTCATGCGGCTGGCCGACACCTTCCGCTCGCCGCACCTCTGGAAGCGCGAGAACGGCCAGTGGAAACTGCGCCACACCGTGTTTGACGGCGTCTGAAGCGCACTTATGGCGGGTTTGCGCATCATCCCCCGGCTCGACATCAAGGGTCCCAATCTGATCAAGGGCATCCGGCTGGAAGGACTGCGCGTGGTTGGCGACCCGCATGCGTTTGCCTTGCGTTATTACGCGCAGGGGGCTGACGAAATGGTGTTCATGGACATCGTGGCCAGCCTTTACCAGCGCAACAGCCTGTCGGACATCATCCGGCGAGCGGCGAACCAGATCTACATTCCGATCACCGTGGGCGGAGGCATTCGCTCGCTGGACGACGTGGACAACATGCTGCGCTCCGGGGCTGACAAGGTGGCCATCAACACGGCAGCCATCGCGCGGCCGGCGTTGATTACCGAGGTGGCGCGCCGTTTCGGTTCGCAATGCATGGTGCTGTCGGTGGAGGCCAAGCGCACCGGGCCGGGGCGCTGGGAGGCCTACACCGACAATGGCCGGGAGCACACCGGCCTGGACGTGATCGACTGGATTGCCCAGGCCGTGGGACTTGGCGCCGGAGAGATTCTGTTGACGGCGGTGGACCAGGAGGGCACACGCAAGGGGCTCGACATCGAGTTGCTGCGCGCAGTCAACGCGCGCGTCAACGTGCCGGTCATCACCAGCGGCGGCTTTGGCGAACCGGCGGACCTGAGGCGCGCCAGCGACGCTGGCGCATCTGGCGTGGCAATCGCCGATGCCCTGCACTGGGGTCGCATGACAGTGCCTGAAATCAAGCAGCAGGCGCGAGCGCTGGGCGTGGAAGTGCGATTGTGAGCGGTCGCCACGTCACTGTGATCGACTATGGCATCGGCAACCTGCTCAATGTGGTGCGGGCGCTGGAGCACTGCGGGGCCAGCGTGCAGGTAGCCGATCAGGCCGCGCTAATGACCACTTTGCCGGACCGACTGGTGCTGCCCGGCGTGGGCGCGTTCGCGGACGCCATGGCCGAACTGCGTTTGCGCGGCTTTGATGAGTTGGTCAAGCGCTATGTCGATACCGGGCGTCCTTTTCTGGGCATCTGCGTGGGGGCGCAATTGCTCTTTGAAGTGGGTGAGGAGCATGGCGATCACATCGGGCTGGGGCTGATTCCCGGCCGGGTACAGCCTGTGCCCGCAGTCGACCCGGACGGGAGGCCACTGCGTGTGCCGCACATCGGCTGGAGCGGTCTGGCGCGTCCGCCCGCGCGTGCGTCGTGGGACGGCACGATCCTGGCGTCGGTACAACCCGGCGAGGCCGTGTACTTCGTGCATTCCTACGCGCCGGTGCCCACGCATGAAGCGCACCGGCTTGCGGATACGGATTACCACGGCGTGCGTATCTGCGCGGCCGTGGCGCGCGACCAGATTTACGGGTGCCAATTTCATCCCGAACGCAGCGCCGAAGCGGGTCTGGGCATTCTCGGCCAGTTCCTTTCATTGTGAGGGCGCGCATGCGGTTACCCAGGACCATCGCCACCATCTGCGCCCGCGGCGGCAGCAAGGGACTGCCTGGCAAGAATATTCGTGACTTCGCCGGCAAGCCGCTGATTGTCCATTCGATCGAGCAGGCGCTCGCGTGTCCGGAGATCGATGCGGTGTACGTGTCGACCGATGACGAAGCCATTGCCGCCGTCGCGCGAGCGGCCGGCGCCACGGTTCCTTATTTGCGACCCGCCGAACTTGCTGGCGACTGCGCGCCGAAACTCCCGGTGATTGAGCACCTGGTTCGTTTTCTGGAGCGACAAGGGCAAGCAGTAGTCCGGGTCGTGGACCTGCAACCGACCTCCCCATTGCGTGATGCCGCGGACATTTCTGCAGCGCTGCGGGCGCATCCCGAGGCAGATCTCGTTGTCAGTGTCAAGGACGCGGCGGACAACCCCTATTTCAACCTGGTGGAGCGGGGCGACGGGGGCTGGGTGCACCTGAGCAAGGGGCAGGGCAGCACCCGCCGCCAGGAGGCGCCGGCAGTTTACGCCTTGAACGGCTCCATCTATGTCTGGCAGCGTGCGGCGCTGGCTCATGCGGCGATCCACGGCCTCTGGAGCGTTCACATCGCCCCGTTCGTCATGCCGCGCTGGAAATCCGTCGATATCGACGATCTGGAGGACTTTGAGCACGCGCTCTGGCTCTACCGGCGTCACGCAGAAAGCACTCCATGATTGCAACCGTCCCGCCAGTGTTCGTCATCGCCGAAGCCGGCGTCAACCACAATGGGGATCTGGCACTGGCCCTGCGCCTGTGTGACGCCGCGCGGCAGGCCGGTGCCGATGCCGTCAAGTTCCAGACGTTTCGCGCCGAGGATCTCGTCGTGCCTGGCGCACCGACGGCGCAATACCAGGCCCGCGAGACCGGCGAAGTCGACCAGTTCGTCATGCTGCAGCGGCTGGAGCTGTCTTTGCAACAGCATCAGCTGATCAAGGCGCATTGCGACAGCATCGGCATTGAGTTCTTCTCGACCCCGTTCTCCGTCGATGCGGTGGATTTGCTGGTCGGACTGGGCGTGAAGCGGCTCAAGTTGTCTTCAGGCGAACTGACCCATCGCGCCCTGGTGGAGCACGCCGCCGCCACGAAGCTGCCGCTGCTCATGTCCACGGGCATGGCCACGATGGAGGAAATCATCGAAGCGGTCGGCTGGGTGCGGGCGGCCCGCGGTCATCTGGACGCGGTGGTCGTGCTGCATTGCACCTCGGCCTATCCGGCGCCTGACGAAGCCCTGAATCTCAGCGCCATGCGCCAGATGGCCGAGAAGCTGGGCGTGGCCATCGGGTATTCGGACCACAGTCTCGGCATCGAAGCGCCGCTGGCGGCAGTGGCGCTGGGCGCCACGGTGATCGAGAAGCACCTGACGCTGGACTGCGCCATGCCCGGCCCGGACCATAGTGCCTCGCTGGAGCCCGATGACTTTGCCCGCATGGTGCACGGCATTCGCCGGGTCAGCGCCATGCTGGGCGATGGCGTCAAGGCGCCGCGCGCCGACGAACTGGACACGGCCCGGGTGGCGCGACGCAGCGTCGTGACGACCCAGGCCATTGCGGCAGGCACGGTGCTGACCGCCGGGATGCTGGCCTGCCGGCGCCCGGCGACCGGCATTGCCCCGCGCGAACTGCCGGGGCTGGTGGGGCGGCGCGTGCGCCAGGCGATGGGTCCGGGCGCCGTTCTGCAGTGGGATCACATCGAGACGGCCCCCCGCTGATGCCGAGCCCGTCCGCCCATCGGCGCAAGCTGGTCTACCTGAGCGGCACGCGCGCCGACTTCGGCTTGATGAAATCCACGCTGCAGCGCCTGGCGCTGGAGTTCGATCTGGGCGTGGCCGTGACGGGCATGCACCTGGACGCACGTTACGGCCATACCGTGGACGAGATTCGCGGCGCGGGCTTTGAGGTGTGCGGGGAGATTGCGGTGGACGTGGGCAGCCGGACGCCACAGAGCATGGCGGCCGGTGTCGGGGAATGCCTCAAGGGCGTCACGGATCTTCTGGTGCGCGAGCGGCCCGACATGCTGTTGCTGCTCGGCGACCGTGGCGAAATGCTGGCCGGTGCGATCGCCGCACTGCATCTTGGCATCGTCTGCGTGCATGTGCATGGGGGCGAGCGCTCGGGCACCGTGGATGAGCCGGTGCGCCATGCGATCTCCAAGCTGAGCGGGTATCACCTGGTTGCCACCCGTGAATCGCGGGAACGATTGATCCGCATGGGCGAAGCGCCGCAACGCATCTTTGTCACCGGCGCGCCGGGCCTCGACGGGCTCGAGGCCGACGCCGCAATGGACGCGCAGGAATGCCGTGCGAGGCTCGGCCTGCCGAAGGAAGGAGCGTTCGCGCTGGCGGTGTTCCACCCGGTGGTGCAGCAGGCCGGCGATGCCTACGCGCAGACCGCAGCGATGCTGCAGGCGTTGTCGGACGTGAACCTGCCGGTGCTGTGGCTCGAACCCAATGCCGATGCCGGCTCGCTCGAGGTGCTGCGCGCGCTCGATGCGCTGGCGTTGCCGAGTGGCTCTCGCCGGGTGAAGCACCTGGCCCGCCCAGTGTTTTGCGCCGCGATGCGCCACTGCACTGTGATGGTGGGCAATTCGTCGGCCGGCATCATTGAGGCGGCGTCTTTTGGCACGCCAGTGGTCAATGTGGGCGACCGGCAGCGGCTGCGCGAACGCAATGCGAACGTGACCGATGTGGGTAACGGAGCCGTCACCATAGCCGCCGCACTGCAGGTGGCGATCGCGCATGGCCGGTGGGCGTGTGACAATCGATATGGGGATGGTCGGGCCGGCGAGCGCATCGCCACGCTGTTGCCGAGCCTGCCGCTCGATGCCTCCGTCCTCGAAAAAACCAATACCTACTGACAGCCCTTCCGTCGTGCCTGCGCCATTCGCCCCCCATCCCCTGCCTGCTGCGGCAGCAGCGCCTGCGTCGCTGCTGCTGTTCGGCGCGGGCGGCCATGCCCGTGTGGTGGCCGATGCGGCGCTCCTGTGCGAGGGGCGAGGGCGGATCTTCGGCTCCGACCGTGATCCCTTGCGTTGCCGTGGCGAACTGGTGCCGGGGGTGGACTTGCTGCTTGTCGGCGACGCGATGCTGAGGGATCTTTCAGCCGTTCACATCGCCATTGGCAGCAATGCAGCTCGGGAGAAGGAAGCCGGCGCATGGGGCCATGAACGCCTGGCGACCGTGATGCATCCGGCTGCGATGGTATCGCCGCTAGCCGCCATCGGCCGCGGCTGTTTTGTGGCGGCTGGCGCCATTGTGGGTCCTGGTGCGTTGCTGGAAATGGGCGTGATCGTGAATCATGGCGCCGTCGTCGATCATGACGTGCAGCTTGGCGCGTTCTGCCATGTGGCGCCGAACGCGACGCTCGGCGGTTCGGTGCGCGTCGGACAACGCGTGCTGGTCGGCGCCAGCGCGGTGGTGCTGCCGGGGATCGTGATAGCCGACGACGTGGTGGTCGGCGCAGGTGCCGTGGTGCGGGCGCCACTGCTTTCGGCGGGGACCTATGTGGGTGTTCCAGCAAGGAAAATCGGATGAACAGCAACGATTTCAGGGCCCTGTGCGTGCAGCCCGACTGTACGCTGCACGATGCCTTGCAACGCATGGATCAGACCGCACGCGGCATCCTTCTGGTGCTGTGGGAGGACGGTCGGCTTGCGCGCACGCTGACCGATGGTGACCTGCGCCGGGCGCGGCTGCAGCAGCTGGGCGATGAGCTGACGGTGGCAGCCCTGCCCGAACAAGCCGCTCTCACCGTCGGTGAGGATGTCGCCGCCCCCGCTGTTCTGGCGCTGATGGATGCCCACCAGATAGACCATGTTCCCGTGGTGGATGGCGCGGGGCGGCCGGTCGATCTGGTGCTTCGCCGCGAACTTTCGCAGCGCATCTGGCTGTCGTCGCCGCACCTGGGCGACGAGGAAGCCGCCTTTGTCGAGAACGCCTTCCAGACTAACTGGATCGCACCACTCGGCCCGCACGTGGATGGTTTCGAGCGCGAACTCGCCGCGCACGTCGGCGTCGGTCATGCCGCGGCCCTGAGCTCGGGCACGGCGGCAATCCACCTGGGCCTGCTGCTGCTCGGTGTGCAACCTGGCGACACGGTGTTCTGCTCCTCGCTGACCTTTGTCGGCAGTTGCAACCCCATACTCTACTGCGGTGCGCGGCCGGTGTTCATCGATTCGGAGCCCGAAACCTGGAACATGTCGCCAGTCGCGCTGGAGCGTGCCTTTGACTGGGCACGGCGCGAGAATCGCCTGCCGCGCTGCGTCATCGTCGTCAACCTGTACGGCCAGAGCGCTGACATGGATGCCCTGGCGCCGATTTGTGAAAATTATGGCGTGCCCATCCTCGAGGATGCGGCCGAGTCTCTCGGTGCGCGCTACAAGGGACGGTCCAGCGGTACTTTCGGCCGCCTGGCGGTGTACTCCTTCAATGGCAACAAGATCATTACCACCTCGGGCGGCGGCATGCTGGTGGCCGATGATCCCGATCTGGTGGTGCGCGCGCGCAAGCTCGCCACCCAGGCGCGTGAACCGGCGCGCCACTACGAACATGTGGAGGTGGGTTTCAACTACCGCATGAGCAACGTGCTGGCGGGCATCGGCCGCGGACAGTTGCGGGTTCTGGAGCAGCGCGTGGCGCAACGGCGCCAGGTGTTTGACCGCTATCGGGCGGCTCTGGCCGACCAGGCGCAACTGCAGTGGATGCCCGAGCCGCCGGGCTACCATTCCACGCGCTGGCTGACCTGCTTCACGCTGGACGGCCCGGAGGCGGCCCTCAAATGCGACCTGATCATGAAATTCCTGGAGCGCCACGCCATTGAAGCGCGGCCGGTCTGGAAGCCGATGCATCTGCAACCGCTGTTTGACGGCGCGCCGTATTTTGCGCACCGGGTTTCTGTGGATGTTTCGGCGCGACTGTTTGAATCCGGCATTTGTCTGCCGTCGGGCTCCAACCTGACGCCGCAGCAGCAGTATCGCGTGATCCAGTTGTTGCGGCGTGCCCTGGCGATGGCCGAGGATCGGCATGCCCTTGCGTAAGGAGTCCCTGCTGCTGTTGCTGGTGGACATGGCGCTGGTGCTGCTGGCGTGGTGGGCGGCGTTCTGGCTGCGCTTCAACCTCGACATTCCGCCGGAGTTCGAGGCACTCGCCGTGCAGACTACAGGTTGGGTGCTGCCGTGCTATGCGCTGGGCCTGCTGATCTCGCGGGTGTATCGGCATGTCTGGAGTTATATCGGCTTGCCGGAGTTGCGCCAACTCGGCGCCGGCGTACTCCTCGGCGGGCTGATCTTGGCCGCTGTCTTGCTGATGCTAAGGTTCCCCAACTTCCCCCGCTCTGTGCTGGTGCTTCATCCTCTCCTTGTGCTGGTGTTTCTGGGGGCGGCCCGCGCAGGGTGGCGCACCTTTTCAGAGCGCACCACCCCCTCTGCGGGTGAGCGACCGCTGTTGATTGTCGGCACATTGCAGGATGCGGCGGACGCCTTGCGCACACTCAAGGGGTCGGGCAACTGGCGCGCTGCGGGGATTGTTTCGCCGGTGCTGGCGGAGCAAGGGCGATCCCTGCAAGGCGTGGAGGTACTGGGCAGCGTGAACAATCTGGCAGATATTGCCGAGGAGGTGGGGGTTCATACCGCCTTGATGGCCATTGCGCCAGGGGCGCCTGGACGGCGCGATGTCTTGTTGCGATCCGCCGAGGCTGGGCTGTCGCTCATGACGCTGCCACGGGCCGATGAATGGCTGCGGCAGGAGGGGCCCAGTCCGCGCAAAGTCGAACTTGAAGACCTGTTGGGCCGCGACCCGGTGCAGCTTGACGTCAAGGGTCTTTCTGAGCTGCTTTCGGGCCAGACCGTACTTGTCACCGGCGCTGGTGGTTCCATCGGCTCGGAACTGTGCCGGCAGATCGCCCGCTTTGGTGTTTCGCGCCTGGTCTGCGTGGATGTGTCCGAATACGCGATCTACCAGCTGGAGCAGGAGCTTCGCGCGGCGCATCCGCAGATGCAGGGCATTTACTACACGGCCAACGTGCGCGAGTCGGCCCGGCTGGAGGCGATCGCCCAGGCGAACAAACCGTCGGTAGTTTTCCATGCGGCGGCCTACAAGCACGTGCCGCTGATGGAGGAACTCAACGAGATCGAGGCCCTGCGCACCAACGTGCTGGGTACCTTGCATGCGGCGCGGGTGGCGGGTCAATGCGGGGCGAAGCGCTTCGTCATGATTTCC
>Ga0268298_10000745_pt1 | contig 40933 bp, 60 predicted proteins | sample WWTPWeurt_MetaG_FD_194462 | JGI IMG/M metagenome (GOLD analysis project Ga0268298, IMG submission 194462) | Activated sludge microbial communities from WWTP in Nijmegen, Gelderland, Netherland - WWTP Weurt | ecosystem: Engineered > WWTP > Aerobic digester > Activated sludge | place...
GACTTGTCATGAGCCGCAAAGCCAGCATCACCCTACACATCCAAGACGACTACCTGGCTGGTGTCGTCGTGGCCACTAATATGGCCGCCCCCAGCATTGGCCGCACCGTCACCCCTGCAGAGTCGCTGGCCACCGACTTGCTGCGCACCTGCACCCGCCAGGCCGACCAGGTGCACTACCAACAACAAGGCGTCAACGGCGTGGCACAGCGCACGTTTTTGGCCCGCCTGCTCGACATGGAAGACCTGGGCCACGCCGTCACTGCGGAAGTGCGCGACGGTGCCCGTGTTGCCCTGGGTATCGCCCCAGCTGAGCAAGCCCGCTACACCTGCAGCATGGGCGTTGACATCGATGCTGCGCATGCGCTGCGCGCTGGGGCTGCGCTGTGAGCAAGTTGCGCGTCTACGTCTGCGCCCCCATGTCGGGGCTGCCGCATCTCAACATTCCAGCCATCCAGGCTGCGACCACCAAGCTGCGCGCGCTGGGTTACGAAGTCGTTTCACCAGCAGAAATCAACGCCGGGCAAAACCCCGATCAATCAGCCATGACGCCCCTGCGCAAGCGCGCGATCTGGATGCACTGCATGCGCAAATGCATCCCAGAGCTGATCACCTGCGACTGGCTTGTCGCCCTGCCCGGCTACGACTTCAGCGAAGGCTGCGGCGTAGAGATCACCCTGGCCATGGGCCTGGGCATCCGCTGCGAAGCGCTGGAGGACTTTCTGGCAAGCCCACCCGCACCCCACCACCCCATCACTACCGAGGCCCACGCATGAGCACCACCTACACCCCACAAGCCGACAGCCTGGCAGCCCAGGTCTGCGCATTCTTGATGCGCAACCCCGACGAAGAGCTGACAGTCGAAGACATTGCCCAAAAGTTCGACACCAACCTTAAAAACGTCCACACCCAGCTGGCCAGGGCTGTTGACGCTGACTTGCTGGTCCGCAGCCGCAGCGAAGACGGCGAATACCTCTACACCAAGGGCCAAGAACTCAAGGAAAACACCGTTTGCCCAGACCAGGCCCCCGCCAAGGCCAGCAGCGCCAGCATTGCCAAAATTTACGCCGGCCAGGTGATACCCGACCCGGCACAGGTGCCGATCGACACGGACCCCGCCCTGCTGCCTAAGGCCATCATGCGTCCAGCGGCCATTGACTGGCTGGTGCTGCTCAAACGCCTGGGCGTAGGCCACAGCGCCCAACTGCCCCAGCGTGCGCGCTACGTGGTCAGCACCGCTATTACGCAGGCCCACAAGCAAGGCCTGGGCAAGTTCAAGACCGCCACCGATCCGGGCGGCAATACCTTTCGGGTAGGGAGGGTTTCGTAATGGCCCCCAAAAAACCCAAACCCGCCACCGACAGCATCATCGGCCGCCGTGTGCGCATCAACACCGATGCCACCTACGCCAACGGCAACACCCACGCCTGGGCAGGCTTCACCGGCACGGTGCGCGTGCACAACGGCCGCAGCGTCTACCAGGTCGAGATGGAAGACGGCCAGGCGATCGAGGTGTTTCCGCTCGACAGCTTCTCGCTGTTGCACGATGCGCATGTTGATGGGCAGGCTGATGGGGGTGTTGATGCCAGTGCCGGGGCAGACCAGCTGGCAACACCTACCCAAGCTGCAGCCGCTACCGACAGCCCCGCCAAGCCCACCAAACCCGCCCGCAAGCCGAAGACCACCCAGGCCGAGGCACAGGCGCAAATTGCAGCCGCCATGCAAGCTGCAGAGTCAGGGGCCCCAGCATGAGCCGCCGCCACTTCTTTGCGCAGCAGCCCGTGTACCGGCATCGCCCAGTCCACGCCGACCCAGTCTCGCTGGCCATTGTGCGCGCCTCGCTGATCATGCCCGCCGAGGTGGCCACGGTGATGGCACCCATCCTCAAGAGCCACGTTGCGCTGCGTGAGGGACTGGGGACGCACTTTCACTGGGTAAATCTGGTGACCGCAGTCGAGATCGGCCTGGCACTGGAAGGTATCGGCGCATTGAAGGGCTCCAGGGCTACGCTGAAGTGCGCCGAAATGGCGCTCAAGATGATCTATGACCGCGCCATGCGCGACGACGGCACCTGGGTGCCTGTCACGCTGTACCCAGGCGAGCTGAGCGCATTGCTGAGCCTGGTGGAGACATTTCCGCAGCAGCTGAGCAAGGTGACGCATGGCGAATATAAACGCGCCGAAGCCCGCGCATCGCAGGGCGTGGTGGCTGCGGGTGGCAAGGTTTATGAGTGGAGGGCAAAGCAATGACGCCACACCCAGCCGCCACAAATCAACTGTATGTCTAAGTAGCCATTTGCAGATTAGCGAATTCTTTCAACCAACCAACGGAGCAACCATGCCCACAACCAATACACCCACGACCCAACAACACTGGCTCGAATCCGCAGGCGGCTATTTCAGCGGCATCATCATGCTGCACGGCACCCAGCACCGTGTGATCACCGCGCCCGCTGATCAGGGCCAATTCAAAGGCCAATGGCTGCCTGAATACGATGACGTGCCAGGCGCCCGCAGCTTCTTTGACAGCGCCGCCAATACCCGTGCCATGGCAGAAGCGGGCAGCGTCATTGCCCAGCGTGCCCTGGCCGCCAACATCAATGGCTTTACCGACTGGGTCATTCCCGCCCGCGACGTGCTGGAGGTGATGTACCGCGCCCACAAACCCACGACTGACAAAAACTGGATTTATCGCGGCGATAACCCCAGCAGCGTACCAGTGGGCTACCCCTACACAGCCGACGCGCCAGCACGCACTGCCGACAAGGATTTTCAAAAGGGCGGCGCCCAGGCCTTTTTGTCTGACTGGTATTGGTCCAGTACGCAGTCTTCTTCTGACGGCGCCTGGTTTCAGCACTTCAGACATGGGAACCAGAACGTCCTCAACAAGCACTTCGAGTTGCAAGTCAGGCTCGCCCGCTTGATTCCACTTTGATCCTTCAATCCTTTAATTCTTCACTCTGAAAGTACGTTCATGCGCTTGCACATCCAAAACGTTCATCTAAATTTTCAGGCCCAGCCGGTGATGGCTTCTGCGATCTTCAAAGCTTTTGCTGAGCAAGATAGACCCGCCGCGACAGATGGCCCAATAGCTGCGCCAGCCCTACCCCGCGTGGGTATGTATTGGCCCGAGCAAAAGGGCCGCTTCCTGGGCGTGATGCCAGGTCAAGATGGCCGCCCTGATTACGCCCTGATACTTCCACGGATCCCTGCAGCCGATCTCGGCAAACGCCCATGGGGTGAACGCGGTAAGGCCATTGACGGCGCTAACAGCGACTTTGACGGCATGCAAAACACCCAGGCCATGGCCGAAGCTGGCAACGCGCTGGCAAAGGAAATCCTGGCGCTAGAAGCGGATGGTTTCAATGATTACTTCCTGATGAGCCGCAACGAGCTGCGATTGGCCTACATCGCTGCCGCCGATGCCTTTGATAAAGATGAGTGGCACTGGTCCAGTACGCAGTCTTCTTCTCGCCACGCCTGGTTTCAGAACTTCAACGATGGGTACCAGGACGACGACAGCCTCAAGGGCACCGAGTTGCAAGTCAGGCTCGCCCGCTTGATTCCACTTTGATCCTTCAATCCTTTAATTCTTCACTCTGAAAGTACGTTCATGCGCTTGCACATCCAAAACGTTCATCTAAATTTTCAGGCCCAGCCGGTGATGGCTTCTGCGATCTTCAAAGCTTTTGCTGAGCAAGATAGACCCGCCGCGACAGATGGCCCAATAGCTGCGCCAGCCCTACCCCGCGTGGGTATGTATTGGCCCGAGCAAAAGGGCCGCTTCCTGGGCGTGATGCCAGGTCAAGATGGCCGCCCTGATTACGCCCTGATACTTCCACGGATCCCTGCAGCCGATCTCGGCAAACGCCCATGGGGTGAACGCGGTAAGGCCATTGACGGCGCTAACAGCGACTTTGACGGCATGCAAAACACCCAGGCCATGGCCGAAGCTGGCAACGCGCTGGCAAAGGAAATCCTGGCGCTAGAAGCGGATGGTTTCAATGATTACTTCCTGATGAGCCGCAACGAGCTGCGATTGGCCTACATCGCTGCCGCCGATGCCTTTGATAAAGATGAGTGGCACTGGTCCAGTACGCAGTCTTCTTCTCGCCACGCCTGGTTTCAGAACTTCAACGATGGGTACCAGGACGACGACAGCCTCAAGGGCACCGAGTTGCAAGTCAGGCTCGCCCGCAGATTGTTTCTTTAATCCTTTGATTCTTTGAATCATGGCCTTGCACACCGATTTACCCATCCACAAGACAGGCTGCCAGTTGCTGGCGCTGGCAATCAACTGGGCGACAAGATCACCAGCCATTGCATTGACATGCTCGACCTGATGGCAACAGGTAATAGCTACTTTGGCCTGCTTGGGCAGGCATCCCATAGCCACACAGACCGCACACGACTTGCCAGCGCAATGATCTTGCGTGCCCGCTGCACAGCCGCACCCACGCCGCCACGCTGCATGCCGAGCTGACGGGCTACCTCGGCTTGAGGGATACCCTCGACCAGCACCATGCGCAGCACGTCCCTGGTGCGGCCCTCTCGTGGATTTAGAAGCTCGAGCAGGGCATCAAGTTGGGCCAATGTCATTTGTTTCGCAGAATCCACTCATTTGCCTCACGCGCCAGACGTATCAATCGCTGCGCTAGATCATGTACCTGGACACCTCTGGCCAGCTCGTAGCGCTGGTATTCCTCAAGAGTCTCCGGGGCAGCATTGATGTCCGTGAACCCGTCGCCGCGCTCGACAATAAACTCAGCCCCGCTGATATGGCGGAGCCGACCATTGGGCAACCGGGACCAAGCCCGGTGCCAGTTTTTATTTTTGCTGGTCATCAATAAAACAAAAATCGCAAGGAAAGCGAATGGCCGTCCACAATGATGGCCGTTTCCACCTTGGTTTTCCCAATGCGAATTTGGACATCACGGGTCGCGCCCACAGCCAGAGCCACGGCACCGCGCATGCCTTCGACAGCTTCGCCGCGCTGCCACGTGGCTTTTGCCGTACCCATAAATGTGCGGACCCAGGCCCTCAGTGACTCGGAGCGGATCAGTGCATCTACGATTTGGCCGGTGGTGATGGTTGCGTTGGTCATTTGAAAACTCCTCAGAGTGCCCGCTGCCCTTGGGTGTGGGGGACTTGCCTAATTGCCTGTCCATGTAGCGGATTGTAATCCTATTTAGAATTACGTCAAGCATTTAAATTATTTTTTAGGTAGTTTCCCCTGGCAGCTTGCCCAGCCTTAAACGCAGCCTCCAACGCCGCCTTGATGCTGCTGCCCCCAGGTCATAGAAATCGAGGCGGTCGCTATTGCGGCTGGCCAGGGTGCTGTTGGCGCAGCAACCTGGTCGCCTTGTTCTTTTTGGTGGAATGCGGTCAGGGTGTAGTCTTTTTGAAACGGCTTGCACCCCCAATCCGCACGCCAGCCCACAGTATCCAGGACCGCCAGCCCGAGATGCCTGACACCTGGGCGGCTTCTTTGAAGATCGCATCAGCCATGCTGCGGGGCACCTTACCTGTGGAATATAAGTAATCGTGCACCACTGCGGCTGCGTGTGCCGTATCGCCCACGGCTTCATAGACCAGGGGGATGCGGGGGACGCTGGCAAAGTCGGTAGTGAATCCGGTGGGCACAGAAATGATGGTGCTGGCAACGTCAGACTGGTACACCAGCGCGGTGGTCAGGCGCCATTGGCCACGGCCATCGTTCGCAGCGTCATCCAGCTCTTCGACCGTCAGTCGGCTTAAAAACTTGCTCATGGCGTGTCCCACAGGTTGAGTTTGTGTGCGGTGATCACTTGCGCGATCTTTTGGGCGTAGGCCGGGTCTGTGGCGTATCCGGCCTTGGCCACGGCCTGGGCAAAGGTGATGCCGGTCTTGCACGCAAAGGCGGGCTTGTAGCGCGGGTCTTTGCCTATGAAAGCAAAGCGATTTTGCATCACCTTACGCCAAACCTTACGCCTATGTTTGCGCTGTACGCTGCGCCAGCAGTTCAAACTTCTGCGCGCTCCCATTGGTCGTGCCGTACCAGTAGCCCAGCACTAGCATGGCAATGGTGTCCATCAGTCCCAGCACTCGACCCAACACCAGTGGATCAGTATTTTCTGGGTAGCCAATGAACAAAACAGACAGCTCGCAACCCAACGAGATGGTCAGCAGCAGCACGGATAGCCAGAATAGGTGTTTTTGCGTTCCACCGGCAACATTGGCTTTGCGCGCACTGTCGCGGTCTTGAAACGCCAGATCGGCGTATTTGAACCCGCGCTCTTTTTCGTTGTTCTGGTATTCCAGCTCCAGCTTCTTTAGCTCGCCAATTTGCTCTGGCGTGAGGCTTGCAGATTGGATCACATTGGCGATCTTGTCTTGGGTGGCTTCGCTTACCCCCAGGACATTGCCCAAGGCCGACACAGCGACACCCCCTAACGGACCCAGCAAGGCTGTGGCCACGGTAGGCGCGATAGATTTGAGTACAGATGTCCAGTCCATGATCAGTTGTCCTCTGTTGCGTATTCAAGGTCTCTGGCTGCACGCATAGCCCAGCCCTTGCCAAAGCTTGGCCAACTGCTGAGAGATGCCCAAAACCGCAGGCGCTGGGCCATGAAACGCATCAGCACATCATTGACATCTGCGCTGGCCAGGGCGCGCTTGCTGATGGGGCCAAAGACGCCATCGTCGGCCACGCCCAATGCCGCCTGCAGCTTGCGAATCGCTGTGCTGATGCCGCTGTTGACCGCAAAGTCAAACACCTGGAATACGATTGCTGGGTGAGCATCAGTGCCGATCTGGTCCCAAAAATCGCGCTTGTAGATGGTCTTAGCTTGGTCGCGGGTCAAGTGCTTGATGTCAATATTGGGGTAGCTGCGCTTGCTGATGCCCCAATTGGTTTCACCCCCAGGGTCAGCGGGATTGCAGACGTATCCACCCTCATTGCCGATCAGGCGGTCAAAGGCTTGGTCAAAAGTCAGCATGGTTAAGCCCCCTCTCCATTGCGGCGACGATCTTGCTGAAACTGAGTTTTGAGCGCATCCCACGGCGCTTCATTCGGCCATCGCTTGCGGGTGATCCAAATGTTAGGTTTCACAACAGCCCCTCCTGCACGCATTCGCGCGGGGGTTCGGGCGGTAGTAGCGTGCCCTGCGCCTGGGCGCGACTGATGCGCTCGCAGGCGATGTCGAAATACTTGCGCTCGCGCTCGATGCCGGTGAACGCCTTGCCAAGCTGCGCGCACGCTACGCCAGTTGTCCCGCTGCCCATGAACGGGTTTAGCACCGTCTGCGCCTTGTCGGCAAAGTCCAAGCACCACGCCATCACCTGCACAGGCTTCTGTGTAGGGTGTACCGCGCCATCCTGCGCAATAGCCGCCCGGTTCAGCGTCATGGAGCGCAGCGCCTTGTCCAGCGTGCTGTACGCCAGTTCGCAGTCGCTCTGGCTGATCCGCTGCCCCTTGTCCCACACCAGCCACCCCATGCTTGGCCTCAGGTGCTGCGGGTAGTAGTTGGCGCCCCAAATAATCAGGTTCGCGGCCTTCTCGTGCATCAACCCGAACAGCCACGCGGGCGGTGCGTCAGCGTCCCAGCCCATGAACTCATAGCCCTTGTGCCCGCCGTGGCTGCTGGTGCTCGGTGGCTTGCCGTCGCGGCCAATCCCATAGGGCGGGTCCGTCAGCAGCAAGTCGTGCACGGGCAGCAGCGGCAGCACCTCGCGGCAGTCTCCGTGCCACAGTTCCGCGTTCCCGATCACTACTTTCTCAGCCACTTCAACTCCTTCACGCTTCGGACACAGTGAAACCTAACTAGTCGCTCAAGCGGAGCGCCTACGGCGCCCGCTTAGCTCGAATGTTGTGCGTCAAAATCCGCCATGCAGCCGCCACCACTCCTGGAACTTGCCCATTGCCAAGGGCTTTAAGTCTGTCCACCCTGTTGGCCACCCCATGAGCCACTCGACCCAAGGCGGGTTCAGTTGCCCATGCGGCATGTGTCGCCCGTCTGCTTTTTCTTCGCGGGCTACCGCAAAGCTCAAAGAGTCCTGCTTCGCTACTCCGTCCCATTTAATTGCTGTCTCCATCGTGCAACTCGCATCGCGAGGGCTGTGTGTTGGTGTTGGCCAAAATCCAGATTCGTTCGCGCTTGTGGTTTGCGCCAATGGCATTCGCTCCCAGCACTCCCCATTCCGCATCGAACCCCATCGCGGCCAAGTCTCCAAGCACGGTTCCGAGTCCGCGAAGAGTGAGCATTGGGGAGTTTTCCACGAGCACGAAACGGGGTCGTACTTCGCCAATAATCCTTGCCATTTCCCGCCATAGGCCGGAGCGCTCGCCGGCAAGTCCTGCGCCATTTCCGGCAATCGAAATGTCCTGGCATGGGAAGCCTCCAGAAACCACGTCAACAATTCCGCGCCAAGGTCTTCCATCAAAGGTCTGCACGTCATCCCACACGGGGAACGGCGAAAGAATTCCATCGTTCTGTCGCTGGCACAGAACAGCAATGGCGTAGGGCTGCCACTCAACGGCGCACACGGTGCGCCAGCCGAGCAATTTACCGCCGAGTATTCCTCCACCAGCGCCTGCGAAAAGTGCCAACTCATTCATTCTTCCTCCGTATCACCATTTGACGCACAATGCGTTAGCCGCCACCAGCATCGGCCAGTGGCGGGCCATAAACTTAAAACGTGGTCGGTTGTGCAACGCCACGGATTGCCCACATGAAGCCCTGTTGCAGGTTTGTCTTGCCAAGTGCAACTGCGCGCTTGTCCGTGCTTTCGTTCGCCATCAGCTTGTCGATGTAGGCACCGCACTGTTCAGCCAGTGCCTTGCCTTCGTTCATCAGGTCGATTTCCTCTTGAGAGAGGTCGCGGTAGCCTTTAATCTTCTCGTGCTGGTCTTTCATGGTGGTCCTTTCATGTTGTGCCGCGTTTTCAGCGGGTCGCGGCTAACCCGTCATTCCAGCCGACCGCCGCGAGCGGCGTCGGCTGAATTCATGCGTTATGCGTCAATTCCCGCTGAATGCGCTCACGCAGTTCGTGGGGGATTGTCAGATATTGCTCAACATCCCACGCCTTCAGGTCGGCCAGCAGGTCGCGCAGCCGTTCGTTCTCTCGGTGCAATTCGAGTATGTCGGCCTTGGCGTCGGCAAATGCGAAGGTTCGTGCTACATCGCTTTGTTCGGTCGCCATCGCTTCCGGCTGGCATCCACTCCATTGCTCAATCGTTCGATTCATTTGTTCCAGCCTCCATCTTCTGTGTTTCCAGCAAGCGCCGGGCTTGCTCACCTTGTTTTTGCAGCCAATCCACGAGCAACGCATAACACGTCAGTCAACCGGACGTGCCGCAAGCGGCCCGCCGGTTACTTCGGCGTTATGCCTTGCAATACGCCGGCCGCTCAGACGGGCCTTTCCCTGCCTCCGCAATCACCTGCGGCGTCCACTCAAACTCTGGCCTTGCCATCACCGGCGTCTCGTCTGTGATGCGCAGGCGTGCGATGTCAAACCACTGCGATTCACGCAGTTTTCCGTCTGCGTCCGCGCCTGGATTCACCACCGCTTGGATGCAGCCGTACAGGTCAAACCCGACCGTCGCCACCACTCCCTTGAAACCAGTTACGCGGTCTTCTACCCGCATACCGAGAAAGTCCAAATGCTTTTTCAGGTTCACCATTTCTGTTTCCTTTCGTTGTAGTTACGCCAGGCATAACCCGGCAGTCGAGCTGACCTGCGCGAAAAGCCGCGCAGTCAGCTCACTTTTGCGTCGCACGCCTCTTTGGCGGCTCTCTATGCATGACATAGTGGTCGGGCACGCGCACGCGCCAGTACATGGCTGTGACAGCCTGCACTACGGCAATGCCAATCAGCGCAAGTACGGTGGATGGATGCGCAGGCAGCACGCAAGCTGCCACGGCCAAGATGATGGATATGGTGGCTAGCAGCGCGAAGGCGTGTCGTACAGCTGGCACGGTGTTGTTATCGGTCTTGCGCAGACGGCAAAAACTGGTGAAGGCCAGATACCCAGCGAGCGCAAATTGGGAAAGTTCAAGCATCTTGCCCTCCTTTCACGCCCAGCAAGCGGGCTCTGATCGCAGGCCAGGCGAGACCACTGAGCGTGTCCCACTTCCAGCCGATCAGGTAGGCTGCAATGCCTGTCACAAACTCTATCGGGAGCTGGATGTAGTAGACGACGATGTGTGTAGCGGGCGCTGTAAACAGCAGCGCGGTAAACGCAACTCGTAGCAAGAACAGGCCATCGTGCACGATGGTTTGCCCGCTCTTGCGTGCTGACAGCGCTGTGAACGCCCCCAAGACGGCCCCAAACAAGACATAAACATATGGCCCAGCCACAGGCCCGGCTAGCATGACAATGAGCCCCAGCAAGCCGACGCTGGGCGCGACAGCGGTTGGCTCGGTCATCATGCCCCTTTGGTCTTTGTGAGGTTCCATGCGCCAACAATGGGCGGGCGGCCAGCTTCTTTGAGAATCTGGTTTCGGCTGGCATACAGCGCGATCTGCTCCCGCGCTGCGCTGACGTGGCTAAAGTAGTACGGCCCGGTACCCGACGCCTCCCATGCTTCGCCAATCGTCCCAGGCCCCACAATATTGGGCTGGAGCGCTTGCCAGGCCAAAAAACGCTTCTCTTCAGCCGTCAGTGACTTGGGGTTGACGTACCACGCCGGGTGGGCGGCCATGTTGGTTTGGACAAGGGTTTTCATCGATCACACTTTCTTGATGGAATGCCATGGCTCACCTGCGTGGTAGCCACTGACTGAGTGCCAGACGTAAGGGAGGCCAAAGAAGTGCATGACCATGCTTTGCCGGTTGTCCAGGATCAAGCCATTGCTTTCCGCCACGCAATGCCATTCCCCCGTCTCGACCTGGCACAGCACATAGCGGCCAGGCAGGCCAGCGGCGCGCAGATGCCCGACGCACCAGGCGGCAAAGTCGTCGCAATCGCCATGAATCTCGCCCGTTCTGGCTTCGGCCCGCTCCAGCTCAGTCAGGCAGGCCCAGTACTCTGCCCTGCCAAAGCATTGCTGATCGCTCAGGTAATGGAACTGCACCTTGGCAGCGGCAAAGATGCTGTTAACAGTCGTGGCCACGGGTTCGCGCCTCTGTGCAGCCATGTGGGGGTGGAACCTCGGGGCCCAACTCAAACTGGGCAGCAGCGCACCCAGCCAGCAGCGCAGCAAATAGCACGGCGCGGATCATGGCAGCACCTCGGGCATGGGGTCGGCAGGCTGCTCGGCGATGGGCGCCGGGTGACGCAGCGCCAGCAGATCAAGCACCGCCTGCGGCGCGCCATCAATCACGGCCTGGGCGGCTGCGCGCTCAGCGGTGTCTGCCTGAATCGCGGGGTTGGGCACCTCCACCTGATTGGCATCCAGGCCAGCCGATTGCATGACGGTGGCGGGGCCATCAAACGGTGGCCGCGCCAGGCGGGCCTGGGCGGCTTCGTAGGCCATTGCCTGGCTGAGCAAAGCCATATCGGCGCGGGCTTGCCGCCCAGCATCAGCAGCGGCTTCGGTCACTGTCTTGACCAGGATGATTTCGCCCATTTCCGACGCTGTTGCTGCGCGCATCTGCGCGATATGGCCCAGCATGATCGTGCGCAGTTCGTCCTGGCGCTCGACGCTGACAACGCCCGCAACAATGGACCTGACTCGATTGTCAATGTCGGCGTCTGACCACACGTCATTGGCCAGCAGATTGATGAATCTGGGGATGCTGATGGTGGTCATGATTTAGGCCCTCACGCACATGACAGAAACCCACACCGTGTTACCCGGTGCAGTACCGAACGTGACCGTTTCACGGAAACCGTCAGTCGATACCGTGTAGTCCTTGGTTGACCCCTGGCGCTTCAATGTGCCAGCGGAGTACACAGCTTTGACCGTGTAGCCCTGCTGGACAGTGAAGGCGGTTTGACTGGTCACGGCATCGAAGTCGAAGAACACGGGCTCCTTGCCCAGCGCTCGCCTTGCCTCCGCTCGTCGTCTGATCTCGTCGCGCAGCAGGAATGCAGGTTGGTAGAGCTTGCCGGAGCTTGCCCCGCCGACCAGCACAGCGCCCTGCCCTGCGCTGATGGAGGTGACAGCGCCCACGGTTGTGACTTCTGAGTCAACGCGCAGCAGATCGCGGAAGCCAGTGCGGCCCCAGCTTGTGCCAGCGTGCCAGGTGTCGGTTTCCTCGTCATAGGTCAAGGCTGTGACTGCGTTGGATGACCCGGCCAAGGTGCATTGCGCGCCAGCAGCAAACAGGGGCTTTTCTGTGCGGTAGATATAGGCGATCTGGTCTGCGCTGGGGGCGGTGGCGCCGATGCGCCAGAGGGCCATTGAGCCAACGAATGGATATGAGGCAGTGTGATTTACTCCCAGGCGCAGCAAGGCCGTGGCGTTAGCCATTGTCAGTGACGGCGACGCGGCCGATGCGACTTGAATCCCGTTGATATATAGGTAACACGTATTGCCGGAACGGATGACGGCTACCAACGCCCAGGCATTGACAACAAGAGCGCCCGCACTCAAATTGATCGTCCCGGTCCCATCAGTTACCGCAACATTGACCACACCAGTTGTAGCGGCAACATAGGCATAGATGCGCGAACCTGTTGCATCACTGTTCTGCCTTCCAAAAAGGTATCCCAATCCAGCCAGAGAACTGGGGTTCACCCACCCCATCACACAGTAGTCACCCGTCCCAAAATCAAGATCAGCGCTGTAGGCTTCTTCGAGGTAGTTGCTTGCGCTGAAACCTGAGTAAGCCACCAAGGCAGCACCAGCGGCCACGGAGGTTTTGGTCAGGGTGCCGACAACGGTGATGGGCTTAGCTTTGACTGAGCGGTCGGGTTCGGCAAGCTTGCAGCTGATGTTGTCGAATGCGTTGGTCGCGCCAGAATCATTCCTATTACCTGCAACGATATAAGTCGTCGTCGCAGCAGCCACAAACGAGAATGAATATGCCCCCGAGGCGTTGACGTTAATTGCAGCGCCACCAACAGACGTTGGAACTGCAACAGAAGTTTCCACACGGGCGTATCCACCACCAAAAACAATGTCTGCGGAGACTCGATAAGTTTTACCAACTATTGTTGGGATTGCCTGGTAAATAATCCCGTTTGTTGCCCCATTATTTGTGATGCTGACACTTCCAGCAGACACAGAAACTGTGGGCGAATTTCCTGCGGTCCATCCGCTTGTGTCTGTCGTAAACGTACCATTTGTGACAAGCTCACCCGACCCCACCACAGTCTCAGCCACGGTATCAGCCAGCCAGGAGCGCTTGATGTCGCCCACCATCCAGCCGGTGGCGTAGTCTTTGGTGATGTAGGACACCATGCCTTTGGTGGGCGCTGCGGGGTTATCCCGGAACAGCATCATCCCGACTGGGAAGCTAGCCGCCGCGCCATACCGCTGCCCCACCGTCTTAACAGTTGGCCCCATGCCGACAATCGTGGCAGGTACTGATTGGGTCGAATACTGTTTGATTGCCGAGAAGGAGGCCGAAAGCGTTCCTACGGGGGGGTACTCGCAAATATTTCCGCTATCCCACCCAACCGCCCATAGACGCCCTTTGGAATCAATACTCGCGCCGTACATTCGATCTGTCGTAGCTGCGCTATTCACCACTGACCCATCATGCTTGATCACGGACACGCCGCCACCCGTTGCGACTGCGATGGTGGGCACAGCCAGGCCTGTCAATGGGTCAATGGGGGCGTCTGGGAGGACCGTCATCGCAACGGCATTGATCCCTCGATTGACGATGCCTACAGTCGTCCCTGATACGTAGTCACTTACTGAAACATTGCGATTTGCAACAGTGCAACGGTTGTATTCGGTAGTTGACGAAATCCTAAGGAAAGTGCTGTCATTGCCAAAGTCGATGTGACCAAGGCCACCGGATGCAGTGCTGACGCCAACCACAACTTGGCCATTTCCCGCTGCAATGCAGGTGATGGCGGTTACGCCGCCACCTGAATACACAGCCCTGCCGTTCGCTGCGACAAACACCATCCACATAGGGCAACCAGGAGCACTTGCGTCATAGATCGCCACACGGGCCGACTCCGCAACGATCAAGGCCAGGGCGGGGAATTCGCGGGCGTTGCCCCGGAACACCTCGGCAACAGTGGGGCTTGACGCACCCAGCGTGTAAAACTTTTTGTCTGTGGTGTTCTGGAAGTAATCACCCGCAACGGCACCAGCGGTAGCCCAGGCAGCGGCTGCGGTGGCTTTCTGGCCCAGCCATTTGCCTGTCTGGATGGTCTCTGTGTACCAGGATTTATCGGTGCACCGCTTGCGCCATTGCCCACCGTCAGAGTCTTTGTTCGTGTCGTAAAGAAACGAGGCAACCACGGCACCGCTGTGCACGCTCTGACTGATCGCAGCCAGGGATTCAGCAGGGGCTGTGGCGCTGCCCCAGGCGGCAATGGCGGCATCGCTGGCGGCTACGGCTGATGCACTGGCCGTGGTAGCAGTGCTGGCGCTTGAGGCGGCAGCAGCGGCATTGGTGGCTGTGGCTGCGACATTGCCTGCTGCACCTGTTGCGCTGTTTGCTGCGCTGGTGGCACTGGTAGCGGCGTTTGAAGCTTGTGCGGTGGCCGTTGATGCACTGGTGGCAGCGCCGGTGGCTTGCGTAGTGGCCGTGGCCGCGCTGGTGCTGGCCGATGTGGCTGAGCTTGCGGCGGCGGTGGCGCTGCTGGCGGCATTGGTGGCCGATGTGCTTGCGCTGGTGGCGCTGTTAGCTGCGTTGGCCTCGTTGGTGGCGGAGGCGTTTTTGCTGGCCAGGGCGGCTGCGGCAGAGGCAGCGGCAGCGGTGGCGCTTGAATCTGAGGCGCTGGCCTGGGCCGTGGCTGTGCTTGCGCTGGATGCGGCAGAGGTGGCCGACGATGCTGCGCCGGTGGCGCTATTGGCTGCGGCGGTTGCTGACCCTGCGGAAGCGCTGGCGCTTGCGGCGGCGTTGGTGGCCTGCGTGGTCACAAGCGCCAGCGCGCCCTGCGCGGCGGCCAGCGCTTGCTGTGCGGCGTCGATGGGCGGGTAAGGCTCTTCGGTCAGGATTTGGTGCAGGTTGCAGGCGCTGTTGGGCACCGATACCGTTTTGCTAAGGATCAGCTCGCCGGTGCCTGGGCGGGTGACGGTGACTTGGTACATGGACCCATTGGCGCCGAGGGCATTGGGCCAGAGCTGCAGCACGGCGGTGCCGGTGGCGTCTGCGGTGGTGGTGACGCTTGCGGGCACCACAAAGCCGCCATAAATCTCGGCCTTGGTGAGCTTGGCCTTGACGATGGCGCTGGCAACGGGGGTGCCATTTTGATCGACGGCGATGCAGGTGACGTTGACGAGGGGGAGTGACATGGGCAGTCCTTGAGGTCAGCAATTTGGCTGTTTAGGCCGGGGCCTCTTCGGCCTGGATGGGGGCGCTGAGGATCTGCGCGGCACGGCCTGCTGCGATGACGCCTGCAGCCTCCAACGCCTGCAGGCCTGCGATGACGTCGGCATCGGTGACGTGCACGGCCAGGCCGCTGTTGAGCAGGTCCATGTAGTCGTACACCTGCGCATTGGCCTGGGCGGCTGCGCGGATGGCAATGCGCTCGGTTGACGTAAAGCGGCGCTTGAAGGCCACGGCGGTGATGCGGGTTTGAGGTGGCGGCACAAACGGGGCCAGCTCGGCATTTGGCACGGTGATGGTGGCGCCGCCGATGTGGGTGGTGATGGTGGTCATGCGTTGGTTTCTCCGTGGTAGTGCAGGGTTTGCACGCTGCTGGCGCTGGAGCTGGAGACCTCGACCAGGAAGGAGGCGTCGAAGGTGATGGGCTGCAGGGCGAGCATCCAGTCGCCGCTGGTTTGCGCGGCGGCTGTGCCGATGGCACACATGCCGTAGCCGTTGCCGCTGGTGCCGCTTTTGTCGAAAATGACGACGCCGTCCAGCGTGATCTTGATGCGGTTGGTGGGGGTGCCGCTGGCAATGCCCTCGGTGACGGCAAGCCAGTTGATTTTGCCGCGCCCGGTGATGGACAGGGCGGTTTTGAGGGTGTTGGCGGTGAGCGCGCCAACGGCGGCAGAGATGCAGCCCAGCATGCTGGGCACCGCGTAGAGGTATTGCGTTTGGGCGGGGTTGTTGAGCAAGGCGGTGACCTTGCGGGGGCCGCCAAGCACGGCGCCGATGGGGGTAGTCATTTAAGCAGTCCTCCAGCCCTTGGCGGGCGAAATGAATTTGAGGCCAAAACCGATGGCGGGTGAGGTGGTGAAGACGCCGCTGATGCCGCCAATGGGGTAGGCGCCAGGGTCAACGGTGTTGTCTGTGCGGCCGTTCTCCGGGTCGATGTAGATGTAGTCATCTGTCACCGGGGACGTGGGCAGGGTGATGGCAATGGCGCCGGCGTATTCGAGCACCGCGTGGTCGCCCGCTGCCAGCGTGGCGCTGGCGGTGGTGATCTCGCGGACGATGGTGGCGCTGAGCTTGATGGCGGCCCAGCTGGCGCTGCTGCCTGGCACGGCGGCGGTGACATCGGCCAGGGGGGCCAACAGTGCCCAGAATTTGCCGTCGTGACGCACGCTGGCTGGCATGGCGAGCGCGCCGTTGAGTGCAGACCAATTGCCCTTGAAGGCGGTCAAGCTGGCGCTGGCGCTGGCTGCTGCAGCGGCTGCGGTGGCGCTGGCCTCTTTGGCGTTGACGTTGACCTCCAGCGCATTGGCCTCGGCTTGCCATGGGGTGAGCTGGGGCAGGAAGGCGTCGGCACGGCTGTCAAAGTTGGCCGGGTCCGCCATGCTGGGCGGGGCGGGCAAGATGGTGGTGATGGGCATGGTCAGATTTCCTCCAGTTCGAGGGAGATTTCGGCGTGGTTGAGGTGCTTGAGGTTGATGGGCATGCGGCGGTAAATGCCGCTGATGAGCAGGGACTGAAAGTAGGGGCTGGTGCTTTTTTCGTCCAGGCCGCACCAGATGGCGCGCACGGCGTTAAGACGGTCGCGCAGCCTGCGGATGCGGGGCACATCGGCCTTGTCCACCAGAATGGTCTGGCTGGTTTTGGGCACGCTGACGCTGGGGGTGAGCGTGGCGCTGCCGTCTATGACGCTGCGGGTGATCTTGGAGTAGTTGTCGGCGTCGTCGGTGGGGGCAAACTGAACGCGGCCAACGTACTCTTGCATGCCGATGTCGAGGTTGCCGATTTGCACGTCTGCCGTAGGGTGCGTGAGCGTGACGGTGATGACGCCGTTGGACACGGGGGGCAGGTTAAAGCGAATCTCGTTCTCGCGCAGGGTGATTTTGCGGAAAAAGTAGTCGTACCAGCTGCGGGTGGGGCGGTCTACCAGGTTGATGGATTCGCTGTAGATGCGGGTGGCACCCTGGTCGATGGTGATGCTGGCCTGGTGGGCCTGCATTTTGGTGAGGGCGATGGAGTCCACCCGCTCGCCAGGCGCGATGACCACGGTGAGTGGAGACGTGGCCACCGTGGGGGTGCTGCGCAGGGTGTCGAACATGGCGAACTTGTTGGCGTAGCGCTTGAAGAGCCAATAGGCGGCATCGGCATCGGGCGTGGCGGTGCGGCCCGCATGCGCTTGCACGCAAGACCAAAGCTTGTTGGCGTGCACGCGCTCGTCGCCAACGGCAAAGGTGCCGGTGGCCCAGGCGACCTCGCCCCTGGCGGTGTCGGGGTAAGGCACGGTGCTGCTGGTGAGCATGGCCGGGGTGATGGGGATGGGGGGGATGACGATCATGATGCGGTGGTGACAATGGCCAGGTCGCCGCGTGCTGCGCCCTCCCACAGCCGGGTGCTGCGGCTGGTGCTGTCGGCGGTGTTGGCGGTGTTGGCTTTGATCTCGGCCAGCTCGGCTGCCATGCTGCGCACGGCCTCCATCAGCGCGGCGTTGGTGGCGCTTGCCGCTGGCGCGGCCAAGGCGGGGTTATAGGCACGTGGGACCACGGCCTCGCCCTGGTGGATGACGGCGAGCATGTCTTGCGGGACGTAATTGGTGCCCACGGCCAGGCGGGGAATGCCTGCGCGGCGGAAGTATTCGTCCACATACTGCTGATCGATGCCGAAGGCAGTGGCGGCCTCGCCGTTGGTGATGCCCAGGGCGTCAAACTTGGCCTTGAGTGCGGCCGGGTCGTTGGCATTGGCCTCGTAGTAGGCCTGCAGATCGAATGGCTGGGTTTTGCCGTTGACGCTGTTGCCGAGCACGTAGCCGCTGCCGTAGCCGTAGGCATTGGTGCCGCCTTCGCCCCCGGCGCCGGTGACAAAGGGGCTGCCTGTGCTGGCTTTGCTGGCGGTGCCGGTGCTTCGGCCAGTGTCTGGCGCCACGGATGGGGTAAGGAGCTTGACCAGGTCGGCAATGGCGGTGCCCACGCTTTTGACGGAGGTGTCTACCCCGTTGGTGGCATCGATGAGGTCTTGAACGTATTTGACGGACTTTTCCAGCTCGGTGACTTGGTCTTTGGCGGCCTGTAGCTGCTGCTCGGCCACGGTGAGCTGCACGCCTGTGCTGGCCTGGAGCTGTGACAGCTCGCCCGCCATGATGAGGCGCTGGCGGTCTGCCTCGAACTGGCTGGTGTACTGGGCGGCGTCCAGCCCCGATTTGGCGGCCGCAATGGCGGTGGAGAGTGTGGCCTGGTCTGGCACGGTGCCGCCTGCCTTGGACAAGGCCAGGGCGGTGGTGATGTAGGCCCTGCCCTCGGCAGCGCCCATGGCGGCGGTGCTGTTGACTTGGGCATACAGATCGCGGGTGGAGGTGACGAGCAGGTCAAACACGCCCTGGATGCTTTGCAGCGCGGTGGCGCGAAGATCAACCAGGCCATCCAGGCGGGTGCGCTCGGCGCTGACGGCGCGGTCAAACGCGGATTTGGCCGCGTTGAGGGCGTCGGCCTTGGCTTTTTCGAGCGCGGCTGTCGTTTCTGATATTGTTTTTTGGCGTGCCTTTTCAGCGTAGACCTGCCGAATGATGGACTTGGTAGATTCATCCGTGGTGCTGGCCAGGTCGCGCTGCATTTGCAGGGCGGTGTCGGTGGTCTTGCCTGTGAGCACGTCGAGCTGGTCTTGCCATGATTGCTTGGTGGCTGCGGCTTGCTCTTCGGCCTTGGTGAGCTGATCGACCCCGCCTGCTAGCTTGAGGATGCTGTCGTAGGCCTTGGCATTGGCCTCGACAGACAAGTCCATGGCGCCCAGGCGGTCGACTTCGCTCTTGTACCACTCGCGCATGCTGCCGGTGGTTTGGGGCATGGTGATGCCTAGGTCGGCAAAGCTGCTGGAGAGGTTGCCGACCAGGGCGGCTTTTTTCTCGGCCTCGGTGCCAAACAGCTCGAAGTAAGTGCCGATGTCTTCGCCCAGCTTATCGAGCCCGCCCGCTGCGGCAATGAGGGCCTTGGAGGCTTCTACCGATGCGGTTTTGAGGTAGTCGAACGGCAGGGACTTGACGGCATTGCTGAATGCGGTGAAGTTGGTGACATCGCCCAGCACGGCGGTGACCTGGGCCAAGGTTTTGCCTTGCGTGGTGACGGTGGCCAGGTAGGCGTTGAGCGCTGGGCCCATGTCGGTGGCTTTTAAGGCCTCGATAACGACCTGGCTGGAGCTGAGCTTGACGGCGTCGGACATCTCGCCATCGGTGGTGCCAGCGCCTAGGCTGCCACCATTGGCAGTCCAGCGGTTGTAGAGCCATTTGCCGTTGAGCTGCGCATCAAGCCCCAGGGCGTTTTGGCTGCCTCTGGAGCCGCCATTGCCATCCATGCCAATGAAGCTTTGGGCGGTGAGGTTGCCTGCTGACTTGTGGGCGGATTTGACAATCCCGGTGTAGTAAGCGCCGATGTCGCTCACAATGGTTTGGGCGGCGCCGTCGAGCTTGCCGCCGTACACGCCATCGACATAGGTTTTGCCGTTGGCGCTGCCCACGGTGCCTGCGGATGCGTATCCACCCTCAATGCTGGGCCTGGTGCCCGTGTTGCCGGTGAGTTTGTCTACCCAGGAGCCGATTTTGGTGCCGATGGCAGCGCCGATGGGGCCGCCAAAGTAGGTGCCGATGGCCGAGCCTGCAGCGGCGCCCCACTGCCCCTTGCTGGCGAGCATGATGGAGTTGACATAGCCCAGGCCATCGGCAAAGGTGTTGATGGAGCCCGACACGCTGCCGAGGTTGAGGCCAAAGGATTCGAGTTGGGTGCCAAAGGTGGTGAAGCCTTTGTCTACCAAGGTGGTGCCAAAGTCAGACACGGAGCCAGCCAGGTTGCCGCCAAAGTCGCTGAACCAATTGCCGGGGCCGGTGACGGCGTTGTAAATGCTTTTGCCCGCGCTGATGGCGCCACCCAAGCCGCCACCCTCACCGCCCGCCGCTTGGGCCATGGCGCCGGAGCCGCTGACGGTGGCACCGATGCTGAAAATCCATTTTTTCAGCGTCATCTGGTGCAGCCAGTCGAAGAACATCGTTTTGGCGGTGTTGCGCAGCTTGCTCCAGATGTCTTGCCCGCCTTGCAGCACGTTGGTCCAGACTTGGTGGGCGGCGTTGTCGATGCTGGTGAAAAAGCTCATCCAGTCGGCCTGCTCTTGCTTTTTGACGGCGCCTTCTACCCTGGCAGCGGCGAGCTTGCGCAGGGCATCGGCGGTGCGTTTGATGTTGTCGATGTCTTCCTCGCGGGCGTTGGCCTGCTCATAGATGGCGGCCTTGGCGTCGAGGGCGGCTGCGGCTTCGAGGTCTCGGGCGGTGACGAGCTGGGCGATTTGCACGGCCGTCATGCCGATGGTTTCGTTCTCTTGGATCTGGGTGCGCAGCTTGTCCTCGGTGGACGCCATGGTTTTGTAGATGGCGTCGGAATTGGCGTAAGCGGCGTCTGCCGACTCCTTCATGGCGGCGGCTTCTTTTTTCTTTTCGGCGGCGAGTTGCTCGGATGCGATGGCGCCATAGGCCGACTGCAAAACGATTTCGCGCATGGCGGCGCTGTGGTTGGCGTAGGCGGGGGATTTGAGGTACTCCACCAGCCGCTCTTGGGCCTTGCTGAGTTCGTCGGTTTTGCCTGCTGCTGCGGCGCCGATTTTGGTGAAGTCTTCCCAGGCCTTGGCGTACTCTTTGGCGTATTCGCGGTCGGCAGCGAAGGGGTCGCCCTCTTTGGACTTGGCGCCGCCTTTTTTGGCGTAGCTGTCTCGAATGGACTTGATGCGCTCTTCGATCTTGGCCTGGGACTCACCAGCGGCAACGCCGAGGTTTTTGGCGGCGTTGATGTCCTGCTCCATCTTGACTTTGTCGGACAAGTACTTGACGCCGGTTTTGTCCCATTCCACCAGGGCTTTGACCTGGGCTGCCTCGGCTGCGCGAAGGTCTGCGCCCTTGCGCAATTGGCGCTCTTGCTCTTGCAGGTAGCTGAGCTGTGTTTTGAGGGCTTCGTTGCCCTTCTCCCACGCGCCACGGGTTAGCTCGTTGGTGGGGCCGTTTTGCAGCCGGGTGTCGAGCTGGCTGCGCAGGGAGGCGGCCTGGTCTGCCGGGGAGGCATCGCGGCCTATGCCTGCGATGGCGCTGCCTGCGCCTAGCACGGCCTTTTTAATGGCGTTCCAGCCCTGCTCTATGTAGCCCAGGTTGCCGATCATTTGCGCGCTGCGGGTGTCGAGCGTGTCGGCAAATGCCTTTTGGGCGAGGTTGGCGGCCTCGGTGGTTTTGCCTTGCTCATCAAGCGCCTTGATCTGGCGGTAGACGCTGGCGGTGAGGTAGTTGTAGGTGTCGTTGAGCTTGAGGGAGGCGTCCAGGGGCGACTTGGCCAGCTCGTTGAATTGCTTGACCGTCTCGCTGACGGCGGTGCCGGTGGTGCTCTCGAACTTGATGGCGGCGCGGGTGAAGGATTCGAGGTTGTCGCGCCCTACCCCGCTGGCTTGGGCCATTTCTGCCAGGGCGGCGGCTGCGGCGCTTTGTGTGCCGGTGACTTTGCTGATGCTGGCGGCCATGGCGCCCAGCTGGCCGCTGGTGGTGCCTGCGATGTTGCCGCTGAGGATGAGTGCCTTGTTGTAGGCGTCGGACTCCTGGCTGCCTTTGTAGTAGGCATAGCCCACAGCGACCACACCGGCTGCGAGCAGGGTGAAGGGGTTGATGAGGCCGACCACATACGAGCCAAGGGCTTTGGATGCGTTGCCGATGCCACCAAACATGTCTTTGAGCTGGCCGCCTTGCTGGAGCAGCACGGTCATGGGGGCTTGGCCCGCTTGCAGGCTGGTAACGATGTCGGTGAACTGCGCGGGCACGTTGCGCATGGCAGCGGCGGTGGCCTGGGCGGACATGCCCATGCTGTTGAGGCTTGCCGTGCCCTGGGCCATGGCGATCTTGGCGTCCATCTGCTTTTGGGTGACGGCGTCGAGCTGGGCCAGGTAGGGCTTGAGGACATCGAGGTTAGCGCCACGCTGGACTGCCAGGGATTCGTAAAGGGCGGACGCGCTCTTGCCTGCAGCCTCTTCGCGGGCAATGCGGCGCTGGATAGCTTGCATGATCTGCGCGGTGACCTTTTCGTGCTTATCAGCGGCAGCCTGGGCACCGTTGCCAATGGCATCAATTCCGCGTGCGGCTTGCTGGCCTGCCTGGCCGACTTGCTGGGCCATGTTGTGGCCACCGGCAGAGATTTTGGCAAAGCCTTGCTCTGCCTGGGTGGTGTCTACGCTGACGCCAAGCTGGATTTTGCGGTCTTCGGTGCTCATGGGTGGCTAACTGCGTTTGCGGTTGAGGACTTCGAGGGCGGCGAATTCCATGGTTTGGATGTCGTCGAGGGCATCAAAAAATGCTTGGCCGGTGAAGCCTTTGTGCTCCAGGAGCGGGTAGACGGTGGCGTAGTCGAGGCCAGTGGCGCCGCCCATGCCACCGATGCGCCACTGGGTGCGAACGGCACAGAACACCTGGAAAATGGGCCAGTTTTCGGGCCAGACATCGAAGTCGTCTTCGTCCTCGTAGTCTTCTGGCTCGAAGCCTTGGGCCCGCATCTCTGCGAGCGTGGGCATGGGTTCGTGCAGTTCACGGGCGGCGGCTTTTAGTTTCCCAGGCGGCCTTCGGTGATGGCGACGCGGTAGCGCTCCATGATGGCGATGGCAGCGCCGGGGAATTCGTTGCACAGCTGCTCTACCGCTTGGCGGGAGAATTCGACATCCAGATCCCAGCCGTCGATCACGCTGCAGATGTAGTCGGCGTTGTTTTCAATGGTGCGCTCCATGGCCTGGGCCAGGGTGGCTTTGATGTCGGCGTCGTCGGTGCTGGCGGGCTTGAGGCCAGCGGCGTTCATCAGGCCATCAATGAACTCACCAAAGTCGGTGCGGGTGCGGTAGATGTAGCTGACTTTGACAGCGCCTTCGGTGCCGTCGAGCATGGGCACCTTGATGGTGACGGGGAAGTTCTTGGCTGCTGAGCCGAGTTTGATTTTGGCCATGTGGGTCTTTCGCGGGGGTGGTTAAAAATGCCCGTGCCCAGCCCATGCGCCCCGCGAAGAGCGACATGAGCCGGGTCGGTGCCTGGTGGTGATGGGTTGTCTTAGGAGGCGTAACGGGTGGAGCGCGAGCGGCCACTGACGGCGCACTTGACTTGCACGATCTGGCCTTCGGAGATGATTTCTTCTTCGTTGAGGGCGACGGTGGCCACCAGGTAGGAGACGGCACCGCTCTTGGCATTAGTCCGCCAGACGGTGTCTGCACCGCTGTCGGTAAACGTTTTGAGCGCGGTGTAGCCTGCGGTGCCGATGCTGTCGGCATCTAGGTTGATGGAGCGCTGCACGGGGCTGAAGCCGTCGTTGAGCGTGTACTCGTTCTCGTCTTCCTGGAACTTGTAGGAGACCGTCTTGGGCTCGCCACCGGAGCTGCTGGGCGCCATGACGGTAGTGATTTGCGTGAAGGCGGTGACCTTGCGCACATTGCCAATGCCGGTGCCTGGGCTGAACAGGGTGGTGTTGGCGGTGTCAGCGCCTTCGAGCACAAAAGTGTCGGTGGTGATGGACTTGATGCGGAAGGCGCGGTTGTGCAACCGGCCCCAGCCTGAGCCTACGATGACGACGTCGCCATTGCTGTAGCCGTGGGCAGCGCTGGTGACAACGGCCTCGGATGCGTTGGTGACGATGGTGGTGGTTTTCGCCGCAGCGATGGTGGTGGCAATCCAGTTGGTACTGCCGGTGGGGACGCGAGCCATGGTGTGGGCCTTTCAGTGGTAGTAAAAAAAGCGCCCTCTCGGGCATGAAAAAAGCCGCACTGGTTGCCCGGTGCGGCTTGCTGGGTGGCCTTGCGGCCTGATTTACAAAATCGGTTTTGGCTAGCCTGTGCGGCTGGCGGTGATGTCAAAGTCTTGTCTTGCGCCGTAGCGGTTGAGGTCGGGCTCATGCTCTGCCACGCTGGCGGACATGGGGCGGGCCTGGAGGGTTGCGGCGGTGATTAGGGTGGATTCGATTTGCAGGGCCAGGGCTTTGGCGCTGGCGCGGGTGTCGTGCCAGGTGGTGAGCTGGATGGCGGCGTTTTCGGTATCTGGGACGGTGTCGTCCACATAGTTGGTGGCCTTGCCGCCGATTTGCTGCCAGATGATGTAGGGGCGCGGCGTGTCGAACGGGGCAACATCAGGGAACACGCGGCCAGCCACCAAGGGGGACAGCAGGGCGAAGAGCTTGGCTTCTAGGGTCATGCCATGGCCTCGTGCAACTTGGCATTGGCAGCGGCCATGGCGCGGTCGATATGGTCCCACGCGGGGCGCAGGAATGGCCTAGCCGCCACATGGCGGGGTGGGATGGGTGCGCGTTTGTTGGTGTGCCACTTGCCGTCTTTTCCCAGGTAGACCTTGTAGCGCTGGATGTGGCCGTATTCCACGAGGTGGCCATGAGGGGCTTTGCTAGCGTTCCACGACACGTGGTAGGTGGCGACACCGGGGCGGCTGTGGTCTTTGCTGTAGGCCTGATAGATGGCGGCGGACAGCTTGCCGGAGACGCGGCCGATGGCGGCGACATTGGTGCGTGCCTGGTCGTAGAGGACTTGAGCTGCGGCCTGGGCGGCGGGGCGTGCAGACGCTTGCACTTTGGCTTGCATGTCGCTGATGGCGGCGTCTAGGCCGGTCAGGTCAACAGTCATGGAGAAGCTGCTCATTTGGCGACCTCGCAGACCAGGTCGGTGTACTCTTTGCCCTGCTCGTCTTGCACCACGGCCTTGATGGCATAGATGGTGGACCCGATGACGGCACGCATGGAGGCATCAGCATCGGTGCGGTAGCGCACGCGGATGCTAACGGGAACGGTGGATACGTCTGCACTGGCGCGGATGACGCCAATGCCTGTTTGCATTTTGATGTTGGCCCACATGGGCGCCACGTCTACCCAGGCAATGACCGGCTGGCCGATGCTGTCTTGCGCAGCGCTGGGCCGCTGCACCAGGATGCGGCGGTTGTATTGGGCGATGTTGGCCATGGTGGTGCTGTCTTTACATCGTCCAGACGCGGTAGCGGTCTAACATGAAGTCGATGAACGGGTTGGGCTGGATGGCCTCGCGCTGGCCCATGGTCCAGCTTTGGCGGGTTTCGTACAGAGCGCCGATGCGCAGCTTGATCCATGCCTTAACCAGCTCGGGCACGTCGGCAGGGGTGGCCCAGCCTGACGTGTAGGTGACTTGCACCGACTCCGGCTGCACGCGCACGACGGGCCAGCTGCAGCCGTAGGCAGGTACCACGCTGGCGGCGATCTCGCTGGCCAGGCAGGCTTGGTACAGGCTGGGGCTGAGAGTGGTGAGCGTGCCGGTGGCAGCGTCTACATATTTGACGCTGGCCACCGCCGTGACAGTGGGACGTGGCAGGTCGATGACGCCGGGGAAAGCATCCAGCGTGAGCTGCCAGGTCTGGGGAAGAATGGAGCGGCCCATCAAGTGCTCGGCATCTTGCGTGGCGGCGGTGATGATGGCGGTGATGAGCGCGTCATTGCCAGCGTCAGCGAGGTCTTCACGCAAGTGGACCTTGGCCTCGGCCAGCGTGAGGACGCTGGCGGTGGGCGGGGTTAGGAGCTTGAGGGCCATGGGGGTGGGGGTTAGGCGGTTTGCGGGGCTTGCGCTTGGGCTTTATTCTCTGGCGCTGCGCTTTGATCTGCCTCGGGCTTGCCGTCTTTCTTGGCCCATCCTTCGGAGACTGAAACGTCGATCAGGTCTTGGTCGTCGGTTTCAATCACATCGCCTTTTTCATAGGACTTGACATCAACATGGCGGTGCGCCCATTGAAACGGCTTGATAACTTTGAGTTTGGTCATGATGTGAACTTGTGTGAGGTGAATAAAAAAGCCCGCAGCGGTGAAACTGCGGGCTTTTGCTAGGGGGTCAACGATCAGGAGGCCGCGATCTTCAACAGCTTGATGGCCTGGGTGTTGCGCAGCTTGCCGCCAACGCGCTTGCGCACGTAGAACTTAACGAAGCCTGGCGTGGTGATTTCGTCGCGCGTGATGCGGGTGCCAACACGGTCGGCAATGAGGTAGCCTTCTTTGAAGTCACCGAATGCCAAGGGGAATGCGTTGGCAGCAACGGCTGGCGTGTCTTCTGCCTCGGTGATGCCGTAACCCAGGAACGTGCTGGGCTGGCCTGCCGTGAGGGCTGGCTGCCACAGGTACTGACCCGTGCTGTCTTTGTACTTGCGCAGGACGGCAAGGACCAGCTTGTTGGTAACCCACTGGGCATTGTTGCGGTAGCGAGCACGCAGGCCGTACACCAGGTCGAAGAACACATCGATACTTGTTGGCAGGGCGGCGGCCTGGCCAGAGGCGATGTATTGCAGCGTGCCAAATGCGCGGCTTGCATCTGCCGTGGCCACAGGTGTTGGGCCTGCCAGGAAACCGGTGGGCTTTTTGGTGCCGTTGCCAGCTACGAAGGCGGCGCCCTCACCTTGGGCCATGGCTTCTGCAGCAGAGTCAATGAGCCAGGCTTCCACATCGAAGAACAGGTCATCGAGCGACTCTTCAGACGCTTGCGGCTTGGCGCTGGCCATGCCGAACGTGGGCGCGACTTCTGCCAGGTCTGGCGTGTTGGTCTGGCTGCGGGTGTCACCCTCGCCAACCCACTCAAAAGCTGCGCCGTTGACGTCGAACAGCTCTTTGTAATCGGTGGTGCCAACTTGGCGAACTGTGGAGATCTGGCGGATTGGCGACATGTCCACAGACAAGCGGGCGATTTGACGCTCGATTTGCTCGGGCAAGGCAAAGCCACCAGCGCTGCCGGTAGAGGTAACGGTTTGAGTGGAGCGGACTTCCCGGCCAGTGGCGGCGGCGTCTGCCTTGGCCTTGGCTTCGAGAGCTTTTTGCGCAGCTGCAGCGCGCTGCTGGCGTTCGCCATCAGCTGGAGCACGGACCCAGTCCAGGAACGCATTTCTGTATTCAACGGATTCAGCGCTTTCGCGCTGCTCACCGCCGCCACCCAAAGCGCCTGGACGGGAAAGCTTGGTTTCCATCTTTTCGAGCTTTGTTTTTACTTCGCTCAGGGAGTTGATGTACTCGTCCATGCGGGCGAGCTTGGCGTCGAATTCTGCCGTGCCTTTTCCAGACTTGACAGCTTCGATGCGCTCGTCGTTGGTCTTTTTGTACTGATCAAACGCCGTAGCGATTTTGTCCAGGGCTTCAGCCACGGACTTGATGCTGGGTTCTTCGCGCTTTTCATAGAAGCCAAGGCTTTGCGCTTTGGTGGAGAAGGCAGCAAAGTGGACGGCCATCACGGCCAGCATGGTGAGAGATTTTTTCATGGTAAGTCTTTCAGGAGGTAGAGAGGGAAGCAATCAGCTGCTGAGCTGACTTGAGGGCTTTGGATGTCGAATCGACGGAATCACTCCGCTCTTCTCCCATCCGCATGACGCGCGACACCAGTGCCGTTGCGTCGGCTTTGCTGAATCCGGCATCGCGCAGGATTCGCTCGGCATCTTTGGGGGTCGCCAGTTCGGTGGACGACTTGACGTTGGTGACCCGTGATTTTTCGTTTGCGGGGAAGGTGACTAGCGAGACTTCCCACAGGTCGATCTCGGTCAAGGTTCGAACATCGGTTTCTCTGTCGTAGGCCCACTGTTTGCTCATGAAGCCGATAGACAGGCCATTGATGGCCCCCATCTTGAGCAGGGCATAGGCTTCTTTACCTTGAGCCGTTTCAAGGCAAAGCTGACCTTTGATGCGCAGGCCTTTGGTGTCTTCGACCATTTCGATCCAAATACCAATCGGCTCGTCGGCTTCGTGCTGCCACAGCATGGCGGGCATGGTGCCTGCCGCCTTGTGAGCTTTGAGGGTTGTAGCAAAAGCACCCGAGGCGATGACATCGTCGTAGTTGTCACGTACACCAAACACTGACCCATAACCCTCTACGGTGCCGTCGTCTCCGACAGCCTTGAGGCTCAGGGTGTAGGAGCGGGTCTCTCGGTGCCCAGTCGATGTTGAGCGGTCTTTGCGCTCAAGGCGTGGCATCTTGCTTGGCATCGTTGGTTCCTTGTGTGGTTTTGCCCATGTTCATGGGGGTTAGCGGCTCATCCAGACCTGTGAGCGGGTCTTTGCCTTCTTCGTCGCGGATTTCGTTGCGGGTGTAAATGCCCATTTCGGCCATGGTTCTGGCCCACTGGGCGCGGTCTCGCATGGAGCCCGCCATGAGGTAGCGCACATCAAATTCACCGAACAGTGGGCCGGAGCCATCGAGCAGCATTTCGTCTATGCGCTGGGTCCAGGCGCGATGCCACGGCGCCAAGGTATGCTTGACGTGGGCGGCAAAGAATGCCTCGGAACTGGCAAATGTGCTGGTTTTGTCTGAGTGCCCCACCATGATGGGGAACACGCCGTAAGCCCTGCAGATTTCTTCGATTTGCAGGCGGCGGGTCTCGACATGCTGGGCATCAACGCCGCTAACAGACAAGCCTGTCCATTTGGCGTTGCGATCAAGCACAAGGGGGTCTCCTGCCTTGCTTGCGCCGCCCTTCTTTTTGAGCCACATCGTCATGCGCTCGTGCTGCTCTGGCGATAAAGTGCCGTCCACGGAATACACGCCGCTTGGGCGCAGGCCGTTTTCGTGCATGGCTGCCTGGCTTTTTTCGGTGGCCATGGCAAGCCCAATGGCTGATCTGGCGAGCATGACGGCATTCATGCTGGCGGACCAGTCCCATTGCACACCGTTGAGCAGGAAAACATCGTCTGCGGTGAAGTCGCCAATGTGGCCGAATTCATCCCAGCAGCGGTACACAACGTCATAGCGTGCGGTTTTGGTCACGGTCCAGTTGCCAGGCTTCACCGGGATCAGCTCGCGCACGCGGCGGTTGTCGCCTCTGACTTTGATGGACAAACCTGCACCCGTGAGGGCTGCATGGATGGTCATTTGACGGCGCCACTCAAACGATGTTTGCCATTCGTTAGGTCGACGGCTGAGCAGGCGGTATTCTGGGATGTTGGTGGCTTTTTGCCGGGTGCCGTCGTCAAGTTCGCGGTAGATGTGCAGGTTGGGCGTCGCACATCCGTCTGCAATGACTTTGACGCATGCCAGCACGGTGGATACCTGCAGGGCTGTTTTGTCGTTGACGTGTGAGCCAGCAATGGCACCACCACCAACACCATCAATCAGGCTTGCTACCTGGTCGTAGGTGAGTTGGGCGGATTTTCTACCCAGGAGACGGTCAAGGAATTTCACTCGGCTGTTTCCCAAAATGAGGTTTCGATAGGCTGGACAGCCAGGGCACGGCCAAGGGCCATGAGCATGGCCATGGGGCCGTCGATCTTGTTTTCTGGGCGCTCTTTGGTGGGGGAACGCAGCTCGTTGAATTTGCTGATCTTGACCACCAGGTTGGAGACCATCCAGGTCATGACGGGGTTGCCGTCGAACTTGAGGATCTGCTCGTGAACCATGTTTTCGACCTGGATCAGCGGTGGCGTGAAGAACATGGCGCGCTGGGTGATTTCGACGAGTGGCAGGCCTTCTTCAATGAGCTTGCCCGCGAAGTACATGCTGAGGGCGGGGTCGAAGGCGATTTCTTGCACGTCGAACTGGCGGCAGTATTTGCGTAAGTCCTCTGCGACGATATCGAAGTCGGTGATGTCGCCGTCAGTGACCTCGACATGCCCGGCGCGGGCCCAGCCGCTGAGGTGGGCGTTGCCGCTTTCCTGCACGGCCAGTTCGTTAAGGTAGAGCCTGCTGAAGACGTGCCAGCCGCGCTTGGGCGTGTAGGCGCCATCAGCGCCTTTAACAAGGACTTCGCGCTCAAAGACGATGCACAGGGCGGCAAAGTCTTTCTTCTGGGCAAGGTCCAGGCCGATCCAGCACTTTTGACCGGCAAAGTCGCTCATGCTGAGGCTCGTGTCTGCGCATTTGGCCCATGCGACCATGTCCATCCAGGCGCTTTCGCCATTGACCCAGACGTTGAGGCGCTTGGTGAAGAAGTTGTTGCGGGAGGATTCGGAGTTCTCAGCGTTGCGGCTGGCGGCTTCCATGTCTTCGCGTAACACGGAGACGAGCCAATTGGGGTTAGCTTTGGCCCAGCTGGTTTCGACAAAGGGGTTATCGCCCTCGTCGATGCTGTAGATGATGCCAAAGGTGGAGTGGTCTTCAATGACGCGCTCTAGCACCTTGGTGAGGTAGGTGCGGCGCTCGTAGCAGATGCCGCTGAGGTCAGTGCCAGCGGTGGTGATGTTCCACAGCAGGGATTGCTCACGGGCGCCACGGGCGGTGTCGATCACGTCATACACAGCGCGGGTCTTGTGCGCGTGCAGCTCGTCCAGCACGGTGAAGTGGACGTTGAGGCCGTCGAGCGTACTGCCTTCGGCAGCGAGGGGTTTGAAACTGCTGGCAGTGTGGGCAACGGTGATGCTGTGCTGCAGGATGGCTACGCCCAGGTAGGTGCGCATGTCGGGCGTGCGCTCTGCCATTTGCTTGGCGTCATCGAAGACGATGCGGGCTTGGTCTTTGGTGGTGGCGGCGCTGTAGACCTCGGCGCCCTGCTCGCCGTCTGCGGTGAGCATGAACAGCGCCACGCCGCTAGACAGGGTTGACTTGGCGTTCTTGCGCGGGATCTCCAGGTACACATCGCGGAAACGGCGCAGGCCGGTGTCGCGGTGGACCCATCCGAAGATGGTGGTGAGGATGAAGGACTGCCATGGGCCGAGCTGGATCAAGGCGCGCTCGCGTGCCCACTTGCCTTTGATGTGGGGCAGCAACTCGATGAATTCGCAGGGCCTGACGGCGCGGGCTTCGTCAAACACCCAGGGCCAGTCTTCGGAAGGCTTGCGTGCCAGGTCATCGATCTGGCGTTGAACGGCCAACAGGGTCCATTTGCAGCAAGGAATGGCGCCCGCGACTACCCCGCGCATGTAGTCATGCGCCTGGGTAATGTGGTTGGTCATGCTATCTGCCGTTTACCAGGGTGAATTTGGCAAAGCCTGTGGCGGCATTGGCAGCTGTGGGGGCGGCTTCAATGCCTGGCAGCGTGGGCTGCACGTAATTGGATGGCTGCACCCGACCACGGGCGGCGGGTGACAGACCAAAGTGCATCAGGTAGCGGTTGACCTGCTCGCGCTGCGACTTAAGCAGCTGGGCCAGCACACTCTGTTGCGCATAGCCGCTTGGCGTAATGGAGTGGCTGACCTCATAGACGGCATCGGCATAAGGCACGCCCTGAGTGACTTTCAAGTCAACCTTGGAATTGAAAGAGGTTTCAAGATCCGTAAGTCGGCCAACTGCCTGGCAGTAGAGCGCCAGGGCGGCGCGATCAAGGCCGCTGATCAGGCCAAGCTCTTCCAGCAGGGGGGTAATGCGTTTCCACTCTTTTCGCGCTTCAGGCCCCAGGTGCTTGGGGATCGATGGGATTTCGACACGCGGATTTATCCCCTCAGCCAAATTCAGAGAGCGTTTTCCAGGGTTACCTTCAAGCGCTTTCAGGGCTGCGGGCTTCGGTAGAGGCCCACGGGAACCAGTCATCGGTCTATTTCCTTGCTCAATTCGGGGTACCCCCCCACCTAAACCTGCGCACGTGAAAAAACGGGGAACCGATCGATTTCCGGTCGGTGGGGGCTAAAGATTTACCCCCCCCTACCTCTTGCTGATTCACGTTTACTCTTCACGTCATGGCACTCATCGCACAGGCCCTGCGTGTTCTCTTCAATGTCCTCGCCACCCTCTCCTAACGGGATGATGTGATCGCGCTGCGTTGCCAGCCGCACGACTCCACGCTCAGCACAGTGCACGCACAATGGCGAGCGCTTAAACAGCGCCTCTCTCAGCGCCTGCAGCTTGCGACCTGTGATGCGCTTCGTTGCAGTCACAGGTTTAGTCCAAGCTGGACGCTGATGCTTATCACAGCGCCCGCTGCCATCAGTCACAAGGACGTGGCAGCCAGCTGCAGTGCAAGGCTTTGGTGCTGATCTGGGCATGAAAAAGCCGCCAGATCAAAACGATGTGGCGGCTGGGTGTAGCTGTGGGACAGTGTGCCTGAAATGTACCTAAAAAGTATATGTAGTAAAAATCCTTTTTTTTGGGTCAGCCGCGTGGATACGTCTGCACTGCAGACTCTTGTCGATTGCGAAACCAAACCGCGATCGCATGATCAGCCTGGTCAAGGTTCGCCTTGATCGTAGACTCAGCACGCGCCATCTTGTGCGCCGTTGCACGCACTCCAATGCCTTCGATGTAAATCAGCTGCAGCGTGATGTACAGATGCAACTGTGTCAGTCTCAGCGATTCAACTGCAGCATCGGTCACCGATGCGTCCACTTCATCCACTGGGATCACCGTCTCACGGTAGCCGCTCTGGCTTCCTGCTTCTTTCAGGAATGATGTCCCAGCGTAGAAGCCTCGACCACCGTTTGCGCCCCGTTCCTTCCATAACGCCCAGTTGTCTAAGCGTTGCTTGACCCATTCAATGCGTGCCATTGACATCCTCCACTGGTTTCAAAAACACCGCACCATCAACCGCCCACGTAATCGCAATTGCTTGCCACTGTTCATACGCATGCCCTTGCGGAAAAGGCGTTCCCAGCACATGGCCCTTTTCCATTGCGATGAAGCACCCCGGCTCACCGGCCAGGGATCGTTTGATCAATCCATTGACGTACTCCACCCCATACTCTTTGCGCTTGGCATCGATGATCCTGGCGCAGTTGGGCATTTGGGTGCGCATATCCGGGCGTTTGGCTGGTGCGTTCATAGATTTCTTTGGGGTGGGTGGTCAAGGGTGGACGAGGGGGTGGACGGCGCAAACCCGCGCCAGTACTCAATCCGTCCACCCGTCCACCCTGTCCAAGGTGTGTGCATGAAGATGTGGGTGCGCGCGTGCGCGTGTAGGCGCCTGCGCACACACGCGCCCGCATGTAAAGCCAAATTGGCTTTTTGGGTGGACGCTTGGACGGATGCCGCTTTATTCAACAAAATCAAACACTTACGCCGTCCACCCCCCCCGGACGAAGGGTGGACGTGCTGGACGAAGCTGGACGGAGTCATTGGGGCCATGTCGTTCACAGCGGAAAATCCTCTGCCTCAGAAAGCGCACAGACCCCTTCTATCGGCTGCGCAGGCGCTTCGGCGGGCGCGGGAGGGGGTAGCCTTTGCCAACCACGCCTGCGGCTTCCTGTCGTCTCTCTATGCTTTTTGAAGCCCAGCGCTTTCATCGCATTGGCAAGCCGGTTATCCATCTGCCCTGCCCCATCGATCCGGTCCGCCTTGATCGCCAATGCCTTGCCATACAGCTCCACTGTCGTGAAGAACTCGCGGTCAGCCCGCGCCCTGGCCTGTGTTGCGTCATCATGCCCATCCATCGTGGTGGCATTGACATAGGCGCCCAGGTAATCCTCCCAGGTCTCTGTTTTCTTAAACTGTTCTTGCTCGGGGAACACCAGGTCAATCTCTTGCTGGCGGGTCGGCCAATACTGCTCAGCTTTCTTGAGCCTGGCCAACGCTTCAGCAAACAACTGCAACCGCATCTCCCGCAACAAGTCCAGGTTCACAACCTTGACCTCCAGCGGCCAAAAACGCCGGTCGCCAGTCGCATCTTTTAAAAAAGTGTCGGCATTGGTCGTACCTGCCACCACGGTGTGGCGGGCACGCTTCTTGATCTGCGCACCATAGGGCGGTCGATACATGTCATCCTGTGCCGACAAAAACTGCTTTACCGCCGTCGTTTCGGCCTTGTTCAAGCTCTCCAACTCGGCAGACTCGGCAATCCACACCAACTGCATCGTCATCAAGCTGTCTTTGTCGCCCATGCGAATCGCGTTGTCTGTAAACCAAGGCTCAGCCAGCACCCGGAATGACCCCGACTTACTTAAGCCCTGCTCACCCTTCAGCACCAGCATGTAATCGAACTTGCAGCCCGGCCGCATCGCCCGCATGACCATGCCCATGATGAAACACTTGCCAATCAGCCGCGTGTAAGGCCTTTCGTCTACCTCATAAACACCCGACAGCCATGTCTCCAGCCGCGATACACCATCCCACGCCTGGCTTTTTATCAAATCAATGATTGGGTTGAACTTGTGCTCCCGCGCCGCCATCAGCACCCCATTGCGAAGCGTCCCCGTGGCCTTAATTAGCAGCTGATGCTTCCGGGCAAGGTACTCGCCCAACATCAGGTCATCTTCTTCATCCCATTCCCCCGCTGGCCTGCCCCACGGCGTATCTCGGCTTCGCTCGTGCAGCTCGGTAAACGTGTTGTGTCGCACCAGGCCTGCAATTTCCGGATCGTCTCTTAAGCAATACAAGACGTTCTCCCTGCAATCCACGGGGCGACCACGATGGCGAATCAAATCCGGCCCGACCGGCAGGCCGTCATCGTCCCCGCCATCACTGCCCTGCGCCGCTACGCCGTCGTAACCTTCATCCCCCCCAGCGGGAGCCCCAAGGTTCGCGGGTTTTGGGTTCTGCGCCTGGCGCGGCATACGCTTGCTCAGCACCGTACCTGTGCGCTCAGCCAGCCACTTCATCGCGTCCACCGGCTTACCCATACCGAGGTGCTCCATCACCAGGTCAATAGGGCTAAAACCTCGGTCTAAACCAAAGTCTTGAATACCATCAGGGTGGATGCTCAAATCCTCTTGCAGATTGCGTCCCAGTGCCTTGCTGGTAATCCGGTAGCCGCCCTTGTAGGGCTTAGCCTTGGGCAACAGCGAAGGCACCCAGGCATCCATGCGCGCCATCGCATCAGCATTCACCCGAGTAAAGTCGTCGCCTTGCGCCTGGCCAGGCGTAGGTGCATGCGCCTTGGCAGGCCGCCGTGTGCTTGTCTCTTGCGCCTGCCGGTGGGCTTCCTTAGCCTCAGCAATCCGCGCCACAATCGCCTGCAGCGCTGCGTCTGGAATAGGCTTCACCCCGTGCGACACATTGTCCCAGCGCCTACCTGTGACAGTAAAGAACTGCGACCCGCAAAACATCTCCAGGCCAATGTCGTTGCTCTTGCAGCTGTCTGCCTTCCCTTGCACATAAATGTGCACGCCCTTGCCACTCGGCGAAAACTCAGTAAAGCTGTCGCAGGCCCGAATCGTCTCCATGCACAGGGTAGACGTGTCCCCGGTATCCGGGTCGATCGCGCCATCGATGTCAATGCCGATCAGCCCGTCCCCTGGCAGGAAGGCAAAGCCAATACCAGACCAGCCGCCCCGCTCATACGCCTTACGCGCCACTTCTAACGTAGCCAACCTCATGCGATCCGCATCACAGCCCTGTGTCAGCTTGCGTTTGCCGCCGCTCACGTAATACGGCATCTTGGCAGGTTTGACCGGACCCGCCTTGGGGGACTCAAAACGCCACAGCAACCATTGCTGGCGCGTTGCCATATCTTGGGGGATGTTCTCCCAGACCGGTGGGGCCACCACCGGTATTGGATGCGCGCCAGAGGTCATAGGCTCGTTGGTCTATTGCATTGGGGGGGGGGTCTGGCACCACGCACTCAACGTCGCCGCCAGCACCTTTGCACCAGCACCCGCTGGTGTATTGAAGGGCGCCTCATCCACATCCACCAGCTCATACAAGCGGCACCAGCCTTTTGCATGCGCCCGTTTCTCCTGACCGCAGATTTGGACCTTCTTGGCACGTTTCAGATTACCGAGACTGGCACGGGCAGCTTTGTAGCCCACCTGGGCACGCTCGCACACGTCACGCAAGGTGCATGGCCCAAGTGCCAGGGCCGTCAACACCGCCTGGCTGACTTCTTGAGGGGGCCGCATCAAACAACCCCAGCCTGCTTCATCAGTGGCTGCAATTTCGCCAGCATCAAAGCCAGCTCATTCATTGCGGCACCTTGCTTGGCCGTCTTGTCAGACAGAAACCGCTCGCACAGGTAAAACAGCGGCTGTAACTCATTTGATAAAAACCGAACGTCAGATCCGCGCGTAATTTCAACGGCCCCTCGCAAAGGTGTATTCATCTCAGGTCTCCTGCGCTGCGGGTTGAGGGTTGGGGGTGGGTTGGGTGGCATCGTTGGCGGCCAACTCCGGCCATATCGACGCCCAGTCATCCGGCCGAAGGTCTCGCCGGGTCACAGCACCTTTGACCGCCGCCTCAATCGCTGCGCAGTACTCGGCTGGGACATGAGATCGACGCAGCCATCCCGCCACGGTCGGCTGGATGACGCCGCAGGCCTCAGCGATCAAGCGCTGAGAACCGGCAATTTCAATGGCTTTAGAGAGTGCAGACATGTTTGATGCGTATTACAAACGTAATATTACATCAATTACCAACGTAATGCAAAGCACTGGTCAAATTGCGTTCGTAATGACAGACATCAGTACGCGCCTCAAATCCACCCGCAGTCGCGCTGTACTCCGCGAATTTGTGTCGGCAAATGCATGCCCTGCCACAGGCTTACATCGCCTGGTAAAAAAATTTCACGTCAAATATTACATTTGTATTGACTCCAATCTATTACATTTGTAATATTCACCCCACACCGCACCCAAAGCGGCATGGAGTGACAGATGCAAACCATTACCAAAGCCCAGGCAACAGCAGCATTTGAAGCCTGGGAGCGCGACTACCGCGCCAACCCTGTATCGGCATATTTAACCCCTGAAGAAGCCTCCCGCATGGAAGTGGCCCCGCTGTCAGAGCAGCGGGCTATCCACTTCGTAGCGTTGCTGCGCCAGGACGGTGCAGCAGTCTTGACCGCGGCGGCTGACACCACGCTGCACGGCGTCAATGTTCAGGTTACTTTGCGTGTTGATCCCGCAGCTTTTCAGCTTGCTCTGCGAGCCGCAGCACCTGAAGTACAAATTTGGCGTACGCCAGACGCTGTTTGGAGCTCCACTCAGGTGGACTTTGAGTTGGTAGTGAATCGCACGCTGTACGAAGCGCAGCAGCGGCTGCAGGAAGGTCTGGAACTTGCGGCATGTCGGCTCCTCGAGGCTCAAATTGTTGCGATGCGGGGCAACCAGTCTACGGCAGGCGGTGCAGCATGACCACCAATCCCATAGCCCTCAATACCCACGTACTCGACGCGCTGGGCATTGAATGGAAGGGCCAGAACATTGCCCATGTGAGCGTTGATCTGAAGGGGCACGACACAGTCCCCACTGCAACCATCACGCGATACCTGTCCAGGCAGACGCTGGCGACCCATCGTTTTACGTGGGTGCTGACATCTGCAGAGCCCATTGGTTTTGACATCGATGCCGCATGCGAAGCAGCTCGCCAGGTTGTGCGCCGCACTGTTCACGATGCATTTGACCGGGCTGTGACCGATCTCGCTACCGGGTTCATCTATTCACGTCAGCGCCTCGGGCTACCCATCACCCTGGCGCATTTAAAGCTGGCTGACTGGCCAGGAGGGGCAGACAACTGGCTGCAGTTCACCACCCTGGGTGGCAATGAGTTTTATGTTTATCGGGGTGCAGCATGACCACCCCACACCACCCCAGCACCGCCCCCTACTGGCTTGCCACGCTGGCCATTGCCACGGTGTTCGCCTTGGTCCAGCAACTGGACATTACCCCGCCCACTATCTCCGACCTGGAAGCTGCCCAGGCTGTGGCCGAAGAGGCCGAGGCATTGGCTTCGCGGGACTATGCCGCCCGCACTACCTGCGGGCCCGAGGCCTCGTTTCGCTGGGTGAGCGACACAGACCTTCAATGCCTGGACAAGCATGGCCGTAAGACCGGAAAGCCCCAGGCCGTGACAGTAGCGGGGTTGCTGCCATGACCTGCACACACGAATGCGATCAGGGCGACGCATGCACCTGCGCAGACCCGCTCGATGAATGCGGCCTGTGGATACGTATCCCAGACCTTGTGATGCTGTTGATTGTTGCATGCACCGTAGGCGTCATTCTGGGCGTGACGCTGGTGCGGGCTGGGATGGTGGTATGAAACAGCGCCCTATCCTATTCAGTGGGCCGATGGTCCGGGCGCTGCTAGATGGCAGCAAGACGCAGACGCGGCGGGTTTGCAAGCCTGCAATCAAGCATAGTTTGAGTTATGTCATCCCTGTGCAAGACCCCGCGTATCCAGGGCAGCGCCCGCCACACATAACCCCCGGCTGGTTCGGCGATGAGGAAGGTGACATACAGTTTTACAGCCCATACGGCCAGCCCGGCGATCAGCTTTGGGTGCGCGAGACCTGGGCTCGCACTGTCGTCGGCGCCGGGACTGCAATGGTGGTGTATCGCGAGGGAGACAACCGAACTGACTATGGTGGCCCTTGGAAGCCTGGAATCCATATGTTCCAGCGGGACAGCCGTATAACGCTTGAAATCACAGGCGTGCGCGTTGAGCGCTTGCATGACATCACACGCGGCGATGCCATGGCGGAAGGGTGCCCATTCCCAAACATGGCAGATGGCGATGATCCAAGAAAGTGGTACTCCGACCTATGGAATTCCATAAACGGAACCGATTCGTGGGACTTGAATCCATGGGTCTGGGTCATTGAATTCAAGGCGGTCAAGCCATGACCACCCTAGCCCACCATATCCCCGTGGCCACGATCTACCGCCAGCTGCACAACCCCAGTGCTGGTGCTTTCAGATCCTGCGCACTGTGCACGCATGGCGACGATCGCGGGCAGCGCTGCTACGCACCCGCCGCACACAGCGGCTTGTACGGCATGTCTGCAGCCGATGCACGGGGCAGCGCTGGCCCCTGCGGGCCCCACGGTCTATTGCTTGAACTGGAGGCCGCATGAGCTCCTTTCGCTTACACGTCACCGGCACCGTCACCACCGCCGAATGCCGCTTCCAGCGCAACGGCATCCCCCAGGTGATTGCCGAGCTGAAGGACGCAAACGGCCAGACCGTGCGCGCCCACCACAACTACCCGGACGCCAGCGCCACCAGCGCATTTGCTGCCCGCGCCCTGTGCCGCCAGCTCAAAGGCCAACAGGCCCAGCTGGATGCCATCAACCCAAAATTCAAAGCCCGCCGACTTGACTGCGAGGCTTTGCTGATTACCACCACGCAAACCCTTCAACACAGACAGGACTTGTCATGAGCCGCAAAGCCAGCATCACCCTACACATCCAAGACGACTACCTGGCTGGTGTCGTCGTGGCCACTAATATGGCCGCCCCCAGCATTGGCCGCACCGTCACCCCTGCAGAGTCGCTTGGGGTGACATCATGAGCGCCGACACCAAAATAGAGTGGGCAGACCACACCTTTAACCCCTGGATCGGCTGCACTAAGGTGTCACCAGGCTGCGACAACTGCTATGCCGAAGCATGGGACAGGCGTTTTGCGTTGAGTGGGCACGATATGCATTGGGGCGCTGGCAAGGCCCGCAAGCTAACAAAGACTTGGGGTGACCCGGTGAAGTGGAATCGCCAGCATGAGGCGTTTTTTGCGCAGCATGGCCATCGTCAGCGGGTGTTTTGCTCAAGCCTTGCGGACGTGTTCGACAACGAGGTCGATCCAAAGTGGCTCAGTGATCTACTCGATCTGATTCGCCATACGCCGAACTTGGACTGGCTACTGCTTACGAAGCGGATCGGGAACTGGAAAAGCCGGATGCAAGCCGTGCAGGATCATTTAGGTGCAAGGATGGACGCTCTCCCCAAGCCAAGGTCAGTCACTGATGAGGAGTCCGACGCGATGAACTGGGTTGGTGCGTGGATTCTCAACAACAGCGTTGATTCGATTCCAGAGAATGTCTGGCTTGGGGCAACCATCGTCAACCAGGAAGAGGCTGACCGGGACATTCCCAAGCTGCTGGCTGTGCCTGCTGTCAAACGGTTTCTGAGCATGGAGCCGCTGTTGGGGCCGGTAGACATTCGCGATTACATGTGGCCAGTGCACCCGTCGTGGCCAGCGAAGTACCGTTCACCATCCGAGGCGATCGCTGATGGAGCAATGGTTACGTACCACAGGCAAGCGCTGATCTCTAAAGCATGGGCTGATTCCCTTGTGAACTGGGTGATTGTCGGCGGCGAAAGCGGACCAAATGCCCGCCCATTGCACCCCGACTGGGCACGAAGCCTGCGCGATCAGTGCGTAGCGGCTGGCGTGCCGTTTCTGTTCAAACAGTGGGGGGAGTGGAGTCCAGGTAACGTGTTCGAAGCTGTTGGAAGTAAGCACGTGACCTGCATCGACCAGTCTGGGCAAGTGCACCCCTACCCGCCTATCTTCGAACCGATATCTGGTATATGGCGTATGCATCGCATAGGCAAGAAAGCCGCAGGCCGCTTGCTCGATGGCCGCACATGGGATGAGGTGCCAACATGCTGACCAACACACACCAAGCTTCCCCCTGGGACGCGCTGTTGAACCCGATTCGGATGCGGCTGCCTGCGTCTGTGCCGTCTGAGTGGCTCGAGGCGGACAAGCCCAAGGCTGAACTGAGCAAGGCGGGGCAGGTGCGGGCTGCTGTGAACCTGCTGCGCAGGCATGGATACCGGGTGGAGGTGCCAGCGTGAAAGCCCGTATGCATCAATGTGCGGCTACCGGGTGCGCCCGGCTGGATGCCATCAACCCCAAATTCAAAGCCCGCCGACTTGACTGCGAGGCTTTGCTGATTACCACCACGCAAACCCTTCAACACAGACAGGACTTGTCATGAGCCGCAAAGCCAGCATCACCCTA
>Ga0268298_10000746_pt1 | contig 40906 bp, 38 predicted proteins | sample WWTPWeurt_MetaG_FD_194462 | JGI IMG/M metagenome (GOLD analysis project Ga0268298, IMG submission 194462) | Activated sludge microbial communities from WWTP in Nijmegen, Gelderland, Netherland - WWTP Weurt | ecosystem: Engineered > WWTP > Aerobic digester > Activated sludge | place...
GAGCTCTTTGGCGAATGCGGTGACGTCCGAGAGGGTACGGAGGTGTTTTGCCTTTTCCTTGAACTCGTCGGTTTCAAGAAGTGTTGCGATGCTCTGATCGCCGTCTTTGGTGTGTTGCATGGGTGTGCATGGATAGTACTATTAGCGTACGTGGATAATCCATTTACACAAAATATTTTACAGACTCAGTACAGGACAAGCTCACGAGTGACAGCGTACGAGTGCAAGACAAAGAATTTGCCTTCACTAGGATGCTCACCTGCGGACTGTGTGGGTCTGGCATAACAGCTGATGAGAAATTCAAGAAGCTTAAGGACGGTACAACTAACAGGTACGTGTACTACGGATGTACGAAGTTCAATGACAAGAATTGCCCGTGTGGATATATACGAGAGGAAGAACTGATTGAGCAACTCGCAAACATACTTGATGTAGTGTCACTAAACGAAATCGGAATGAAAGATAGAATCAGAGCTGAGATAGAATCACACAATGAATTTCAAGAATCGGTACTTGGGCAAAAATCACAAAAAGTTAAAGTGCGAGAGGTAGACATTCGAAACTATGCAAAACATATTTTGAGAAAGAGACCAATATACGAGAAGCGAGAACTATTATGCAATCTTAGAAGCAAGCTTGTTCTGAAAGAGAAGACACTTAGTATTATTTAAACCAACTCAACACACCTTTGGAAACATTTACATCAAATATTTTCTCAGGAAAATCATTTGGACCTATTTTGAATCCTAGTTTCCCATTAGATCCCTTTACCGCGTACATCTCTCTTTTCTGTCGTGTTGCACTAATCCATTCGATAGCATCATGCTGGTCATCAAGAATTTGTTTCAACTCAGAATAATTCAAACAGACAATTCCATCGTCATTGCACACTAACAAAAGAAAGACTTCTTTGAGACTCTTCTTCATTGATTCAATTTCATTTTGATGTTCTTTTTTAAAGGAAAATCGCCAAGGTGTCATTCTCTTACCCGAATATTTTATATAAATACCAATTTTTTCATTTACGACATACGCCGCATTTGATCCGGATGGCAAAGGCTTAATAGACAAAGGGCGTTGGGTACCATGAAGTATCCTTGCAAAGACTAACCCGTGAAAAAATTCAAACTCTTTAATCATTTTTCTTTGGGGTCTTTAAAAACCTAATGTTTCCATCATACTTGTAGAAGACACGGGCTTTGCCAATATCATTGTGAAGCACAAAGATGTGATGCACAGCATCGGAATATCTGTTCTTCTCTAATTCACCTGTTCCAATAAAACCTTTTGTTCGGAATACGGTATCTGTGTCAGTGATTTCTTTCTCATCTTTTTTGTTTTTATAACCAGAGATATTCTTTGGTTCGTGCACAACAAGAGAATTGTCACCTGTAGGACTAAAGCTTTCTATATAGCTAATAAGATATGAAGGTAAACAATCTTTACCGAGAAGCTCAGCAAGTGCTTTAATTTTTTGGATTGGTCTTATATTCTGGTTAAGAATCTCAAAAATATCAGCTTCATTATAATCAAATAATTGGAAGCTCATTTCACCTCTATCGACTACAACACTCGTCTTATCAATACTTGCACTTGCAACAGCAGTGATTCGTTCACCATCTAACCATACAGGCGAACGCTTATCTTGTTTTCTTGATTCTAATGAAAGACGATGGAATATGAAGCATTTTTGCCAATCAAGATAAAGGGATTTTGGTATAACTAATTCAAAATATTTAAGATAGCCTCCTCTTGAACCAAACATGCGTGCTCGTTGGATATATGTATCTTGCTGAAGCTTCTGTTTTACATCGCGTGTGAAAAACATCGACAAAAGATTATTAAAGGTTACTCCTCGAGAAACGATGTTTCCTCCAATAACAACAGTAAATGGGGCTGTTGGGTCAGTGGCGGTTCGATTATCCGCAGCATTAACTTCCTTGTCACTATTCATCACGACGATATTGTTTCTATCACTGTTAGCGATAGCATATCTAGTAATCTCATTTACATGTTCAGGATATCTCTCGCTTGCAATCTCCCAGATTTTCTTAAAATACTTTTCGTGATTTGAATTAGAACTATCTTTTAAAGCTTCAAATGTCTTAATGACCTGTTTATAGTCAACTGTATGGTCTGCGGTTTTACTACTAGTGTGTATGAGTATGGAGTAGTTTTTTTCTGGATCATTAACGACGGTATTTAAGTAGGCAACATTTACCATGAAGCTAAAAATTGCTTCGCGAAGATATCGAGGATCATCTCCTACATCAGGCAAAAAAGACAAACGGTAAGTAAGGTTTTCAAGAGAAACTGGAAAGAAAAGGTCTTGTCCTGTGTAATTTGAGTGTGGCGGGAAGTCAATCCAGTGCTCGTTCTGATTGTCATGAGTCTTGTTGAGATCTAGTCTGGCAGGGGTAGCGGTTACTCCGATGTAAGTACCTTCGCTACCAATTAGCTTTTCAGTTAACTCATTAATTTTACTTTTTTCTTGTTTATTTATCCTTGAGTTTGGAGTTGCATAATCAGCCTCATCATCAATGATGACTCTATTTGAATGACCATCTAATTTATGTAAAAGTTTTTGTAAATCCTTAGAGTTTTTCTTACAGAAAATAACCCACTGATGATCACCAATCGTAACTTCGGGAGATAGTATTTCACTAAACTTTTTTGGAGATGGTGAGAGACCTGACCTCTGAAAACGCTCGAGGTTCTGACCAAGTAGCTGAACGCTGTCATTTAACAATGCTATGACAATCTTAAACTCAACATCTAAAAGCTTTGCGGTAAGGGCTATCATCATCTCCGTTTTACCACTTTGTGGTTCACCGTATATTACGAATGATCTCTGACCAGCTTTTATATTTTGCACTGCATTCTCGACAACACTTTTGATGCGATCAACCTCCTGATTCGCTGAAACAAGCTTGGCTAAACGTCGTTCGTACCGATTATTATTTATTGTCTCTTTCTTTAAATCGTTTAAGTTAAAATCCATAAAAGTATTTGCTATTTCTCCATCAAGAGAACGTATTCATATTCATATGCACGCTTCTTGTCGGGATTGGTGTGACCTGTGAATTTTCCTGTTTGACTATCACGCCACGGAGTAATCATCTTATTCGATACTTCTCTTTTAATTAGTTTTGATTTGGTGAATCCAATATTAAGCATTTGTTCGGTAGCCACTTGAGCATTGAGTATTGGCACACCCAACAATTCTGTATTACCGATGATTACACAGGCTTTTTTACCCTTTTTCAAAATTCGATGCATTTCAGCAAATGCTGATTTCATATCCGCAAAATAACTTGCCACACTTTGTGAAAGTGAACGATTCTGAAGCTCAAGTTTTGCAACTATATCCTCCGCGATCTTACTCTTAAATTCATTGTGTGCAACCTTTTTGTGGCTACTCCCAATAAACTGCTTTTTGAAGTCAATGAATTCATCTACAACTTTATCCCAGTTCTTAAAATGCTTTTTGTCGTCCCCAAACCACAAAAGCGATAACTGATGCAGATCGGCATACTCATATGACGTAACATACGGAGGGGAGGTGACAATCAGGTCGATGCTTTTATTTTTTAGGGGCAATTTTTTTGTTGAATTCCACAACTTCATTTTTGCAGGAATTTTCAAACGCCCAGACTCTTTGAGAGATGCATGAAAGAGTTCATTCTTCTTTATCATTGAATCGAGATGTCTCAGGAAAGTTGTCTCGGGATCTGGAAATTCTTTATCTTGATCAATTGTAGGCTTGATACTTTTCATTAGCCATCTAGAGCAATTTTTTAAAACATGAGAAAAAGCGCAGAGAAAAAATCGTCGTGTCTCAGTATCTTTAATAGCTAAAATTGATGCGTAGATTACATCGAGTTTGCGGACGACTTTCTTGTCGAACCAGTAGTACACTCGTTCGTTATGTAGAACAACCTTTTTTCTTTTCTGAAGCTGCTCAGACTTTCTCAGAAACATTTCTCGAGCTTCGGTGAGCTTGCTTGGCGTAATGGCTCGAGTTTTTGTGTCTGTAATTAATTTTGCAACTGGATTTATATCAAAACCAATACTTTTACGACCGCTGGCTTTTGATTGCACTAGCGTGGTGCCACAACCACCAAAAGGATCACACACTGTATCTCCCTCCTTTGTGTATTGGATAACAAGCTTATCAACTAACTGAGGAATGAATTTTGCAGGATAGCGATGATAGCTATGACTCATCATCGTTGTCTCTGCTCGTTGGAATTCTGAAAAAGACCAGTTTGGTGAAGACTTGAGGGTTGAGAATCTTTTTAAAATGAGTGATGGTGTAGCGCCCATATTGAATAAGTATAGCACTTCACAAACACAAAAAGCCACCGATTATTCGGTGGCTTTTTGTTCTGGATACTGCTCTCAGCAGGTATGCAATAACGGAATAGTATCTTGTGATTTCCTTGAAGTTCGAGCCCATGACTGGTTCTCAGAACTCTTTGACCGAAACGGCGATTTTAGCCGTCTCGATAGGTCTCACATGACTGCTGCCGGGCTAGGACTCGAACCTAGATAGGCGGGACCAAAACCCGCAGTCCTACCATTAGACGACCCGGCAGCACAGCGCGCAATGTAAGGGACAACTGTCTTGTTCATGACCGAGCGAGTGATATCCGTATCCGGGGATACCATTAGACGACCCGGCAGTATGCCCATAGAATACCATGTTTCAGACCAATTCCCAGGACACGGCACATTCGGTACAGCCCTGCGTTCTGCAGGGCTGTGCGCAACGTGCTATCCGGGAGATGTGCGCCGCTTTTATTCGTGGGAAGCGATCAACGCAGCGTTCGCCGGCAGCGCCTCGAACGCTTGTACCGCCCGAAAGACATCGGGGTCGTTGTGCATACATTCGGTACAGTACCTGTACGCAATCCAGCGCAGCTTATCGGTTTCCTCGTCGCCTTGTGCCACGAGAAGCATCTGCAGGTACTTCCGCGCTGGATTTTTTGCCGGTGTATTGCCGCAGGCAATGACCCCAACCTCGTTCACAAGCAGGCAACGAGGGTAGAGATGCACCACCCTTCCCTCCAGCATGTCACATAGCGTCTGGAGCGAAAAAAACGTTTTTCTTGTCAACATCGGCCTTCTCCTCTTTGTTGGGCCTTTAGATGTATACGATATATGTATAGCTATGTCAATGCACCTTGAAGGTGCGCTACGGTTTTGCGGGGCACGTGATCTTTTGGGCGAGCGCCCAGGTGCCGTCGAGGGTGTCGCCGTACTCACCGTCCGGGGTCCACGTGGCGGTCACGTAGCAGCAGTTGCCGATGAGGAGGTTCTTCCAAAGGGTGCGCCGGTACTGGGTGACAGTGTCCATGCCATCGCGTTTCATGCGTTCCATAAGGTTCGCAATAAAGCCGCGATGGGTGACCACGAGCATGCGCTCTTCCGGTTGATCGGCGAGGTACTCGAGCGCGCGTCGTGCACGAGCATGGAACTCCTCGAGGTTCTCTTCGTCGCTAAAATGCCACTGCTCCCTGCCCGCATGGAGGTAGAGCTGCCCCATGATGAAGAGCGAGCGCGGACTCAGCCAGCTTTGACCGGTGAGCTCCCGCGGGTGGCGCAACTCTTTAAAGAGATCATTGTGCTCGACCGGCAAGCCGATGGCGGTGGCAACGATGCGTGCCGTCTCTTTTGTGCGCTCGTAGGGACTCGCGATGATGCGATCGAGCGGGATCGAACGGAACGCTTCCGCGGCGGCGGCTGCTTGCGCTTTGCCCCGCGCTGAGAGGCTCGCGGCATCGTCCTGGTGGACCCAGGCCCTGCTCGCCGCCGTTTCGCCGTGTCGAAGGAAGTAGACCGTTTTCATACCTCGCGTTCCGGTAGGGACAGGTCGGCTTCCGCAAGGTGGGCGTGGTCGTTCCAGGTCACGAGGCGCCAGGGGCTGCGGGTGGTTGCAGTGGCTTGGTAGTGGCACACGGTCACTCCGGTGTTCGAAGGTTTGAGGCAGCGTATGAGGCGCAGGGCGAGGAGCGGGTCCGGCTCGCCTTCGGTCAGCATGGCCACGAGCAGCGCACGCATGAAACCCGCATGGCTCACCACGATGATACGTGCTTCCTCGCGCGCTTCGAGGTGCGCGAGCGCTTCGCATGCCCGGGCATGGAGATCAAAATAGTTCTCCTCGTCGCTGTGGTGCCAATCGGGGTCACCCATCCGGTCCAGCATGATCTGTATGTAAGCAGCCCCCTCGGGAGTGTCGTGGGAGCGCCCCGTAAGCTCGCTCGGCGGAACGTACTCACGGAAGAGCGGGTGGGTTTCGAGCGGCAGGCCGGTCGCTGCGGCGACGTACTGTGCGGTCACATGCGCCCGCGGCATGGGGCTTGCAAGAACGATATCGGCAACGACGTGTGCCATGCGCTCCGCCACGAAATGCGCTTGCCGCTCGCCGAGCTCGGTGAGCTTGGCGTCGCCGCCCTGGAACACGTTGCCAACGTTCTGTTCGCTCTGGCCGTGGCGCACGAAGTATACGACCTTGTCAACGTGTTCGCTCATGGTGCGGGAGTGTATGTTACACAGCACCTCGCGGCGTCGCCGCGGTGCCGTGTTCGATGCAGGCGAGCTCGAGCGGCAGCTCGGGCAGGTAGGTGGTGCCGGTACGTAGCTCCGCGTCGATGAGGAGGGTGAGGAGTTTTGAGTTGATGCTGGTAGCAGACCCTTTCGCGTGGCGTTCGATCGCGTTCCACTCCGTGTCGGTATGCTCACCACGAAGCTCGGGTATAAGCGAGGGCGCCGCGCGCACGAGGAGCACCGAGCGGAGGAGGCGCGTGAGAAGTGCGAGGGCGGTGCGCATATCCCTACCCTCCGTGGTGAACGTGCGGATGGTTTTGAGCGCGGTGTCGGTATCGCGCGCCGCGAGAGCGTCGAGCATCGTAAGGAGGAGGGTGCTGGTGGGTGCACCGGTGATCCGTTCGACATCCTCGGCGGTGAGCGCTTTTGCCTCGGCTGCGCCGATCGCTTGTTCGAGAATGGTGTGCGCGTCGCGGAATGCTCCGTCGGCAAGGAGCGCGATGAGCTCGGCGCCCGCGGGCTCGAGGGTGTACCCCTCGGCCTGGGCCACCGCAAGGGCCATCTCTTTAATGATCGCTGTACCCGGGCGTTTGAGTGTGAAAACTTGGCAGCGTGACACAATGGTCTCGGGCAGCTTGTGCTGCTCGGTCGTCGCGAGGATGAATACCACGTGGGCGGGCGGCTCCTCGAGGGTCTTGAGGAGCGCGTTGAACGCATCCTTCGTGAGCATATGCACCTCGTCGATCACGTACACCTTGTACGGTGACTCGAACGGCAGGTTGTGCACCTCTTCGCGGAGCGCCCGGATGTCGTCGATGCCGCGGTTGCTTGCGGCGTCTATCTCGATAAGGTCGCGGTCCTTCGTGCCTATCTCCCGCGCAAAGATACGCGCGAGGGTCGTTTTGCCGATACCCCGGCTGCCGGCAAAGAGGTACGCGTGCGCAATGCGCCTGTTCGCGATGGCCTTCCGAAGAGTCTCGACCACGTGCTCCTGGCCGCGCACTTCGGCGAAGCTCGCGGGGCGGTACTTGCGGTACAGGGTGCGTTCGGACATGGCGCTGGTTAGTATACCCTGAAATACGTAGAGAGCCTACCGTCACAACACAAAGGGGCCCTATATGGCCCCTTTCACCTTCCGTTCGCTTTTATCAACCGAAGTTGCTCACCCACTCCCCCAGAGGGAGAGGGGGTGCTATGCCGCGTTACAGGTACGGAGCGAAGAAGCCCCGTGCGCGCAAACGTCCCAATATTGTGTAGAGCACTATGCCCCCACCTATGCCGCAGACTCCACCGCCCACAAAACAAACCACCTTCCCTGAAGTGTCGGTCAGATCGTTCATGAGAAACAGGGACACTGTGGCTCCTATGATGGCCCCGGCTATCATGAGCATGAGTAACGGGTCTTTTTTCACGGTTCACCTCCCGATTATGGCCATATCGCCAGGCACCACAAAAACATACACAAGCTCTTTTTGCAAGAGCTCCTCGAGAAGGCTACCGCTGCGGGGGCCGCACGGAAAGGCCGAGGTCGGCAAGCTGCTCTGGCTTGAGCCGCGTCGGTGCCTGCATTACAGCGGTTTGCCCCCCACGGGTCATGGGGAAAGCCTGTACGTCACGCAGCTGTGACTCGCCGGTGAGGATCATCACATTGCGTTCGACGCCGAGTGCAAGACCGCCGTGCGGCGGGGTGCCGAGGGTGAAAGCCTCCAGCATGTGTCCCACACTCTGCTCCGTGTCCGCTTCGTCATAGCCCATGATGCGGTACGTAGCATGAAGAATGTCGGCACGGTGGGCACGGATACTCCCCCCGCCCACCTCGTAGCCGTTGCACACGAGGTCGTACTGCGAGGAGATGATCGAGTCGATGTTCTTCCCCGCCATGAGGTCGTCGAGGTGAGCGGGAAGCGGGAGAGAGAAGGGGTTGTGGCTGAAGGTCCACCCGCCGGTGTCGGTGCGCTCGAACTGCGGGAAGTCGATGACCCACGCGTACGCGAGCACGCCGGCCGCCTTCTCTTCGTCGGTGCGCATGTCAAACTTGTCAGCGCCGTACGTCTTGAGGGCGTCTGCGTACGAGATGCGCGGGAAAGGCTTTTCCCGTATGGTGTGCCCCATCGCCTCCACCGTGCGGGTAACCATCGCCTCCACCATAGCCATGACATCCTCGCGGTTCACGAAGGAAAGCTCGAGGTCTATCTGGGTGTGTTCGAACCCGCGGTCCGCACGCAGGTCTTCGTCGCGAATCGCGCGGGCGATCTGGAAGTAGCGCTCGAACCCGCCCGCCATGAGGAGCTGCTTGTACTGCTGGGGCGACTGCGGCAGCGCGTAGAAAAGGCCCGGGTGGAGGCGCGACGGCACTACGAAATCACGCGACCCTTCCGGGGTGGACTCGGTGAGGAGTGGCGTCTCGATCTCGGTGAAGCGGTTCTCGAAACAGAAGGTGCGGCAGCGCTGCACGAACTCGCTGCGCAGCCGTAGGTTGCGCTGCATGCGCTCGGTACGGAGGTCGAGGTAGCGGTACTTGAGGCGCAGACTCTCTTCTACGTCGGCGGTGCTCGCGGTGATGTCGAAGGGTGGCGTCTTCGCCTCGTTGAGAACGGTGATCGTGCGCGCTTCGATCTCGATGTCACCGTTACGCTCCTCGGGCTTTATCATGCGTTCCGGCCGCTTGTTGACGATACCGGTGAGCTCCACCACCCACTCGGCACGTACCTGGTCGGCACTCTCACGCACCGTGGGGTTACCGGGAAGCGCGACCGCCTGCACGATGCCGGTCATGTCCCGCACATCGAGGAAGATGAGCTTGCCGTGATCGCGACGCACGTGCACCCACCCGGCAAGGGTGACCTCCTCCCCGAGGTGCTCGTGCAAGTCGCCGACGTAGGTTCGCTGTGACATGGTGTTTCGGTGCTTTATAAGGCGCGGTACTTACCGTTATACTACAGCCGCGGCGTGGGGCAAGACCCCGATCTTGCGGCGCACCTCGGCCATCTTGGGCCCCGATACGGCACGCGCCCGCTCCGCACCCTCCGCGAGCACACGGTAGAGGTACCGCTCGTCCCGCTCGAGTGCGGCACGTCGCTCGCGCAGGGGCCGGATGAACGCAATGAGGTTGTCGGCGAGGAGCTCCTTGCTCTCTTTGTAGCCGATCTCGCCCGCACGGTAGCGGCGCTCGAGCTCGGGCAGGTCGCCGGCACTAAAGTGGCGGTGAAGCGCGAACACGTTGCAGGTGGCGGGGTCTTTCGGCTCCCCTGCCCCCTTCGAGTCGGTGACGATGCTCATGCAGAGCTTACGGATGTCCGCGTCCTCGGCGAAGAGCGGGATGGTGTTGCCGTAGCTCTTGCTCATCTTCTGCCCATCGACCCCCGGCACGGTCGCCACATCGGCGGGTATGTATGCAGCGGGAAGCTTGAAGGTGTCGCCGTAGGTCCTGTTGAACTTCTCCGCGGTGTCCCGCGCGAACTCGACGTGCTGCTTTTGATCGGCGCCCACGGGCACGATGTCCGGCTCATAGAGGAGGATGTCCGCCGCCATGAGCATCGGGTAGTCGAAGGTGCCCACGTTGATCTCCTTGTTCTTCGCCTCGGCGTCCTTGAACGCGTGCGCCCGCATGAGGTAGGGCATGGTGGTGAGTGTGTTGAAGATCCAGCAGAGCTCGGTATGTTCGGAGAGGTCCGACTGTTTGAAGATGGTCGTCGCGGCCGGGTCGATGCCGATCGCAAGGTAGTCGAGTACGACGCCGATCGTGTTCGCGCGCATCAGGGCAGCGTCGTGCACCGTGTTGAGGGCGTGGTAGTCGGCGACGAACACGAAGCTCTCGTGGGTTTTGGCGAGCGTCACGAACTGGCGCATCGCACCGAGGTAGTTGCCGATGTGGGGGCGCCCGGAAGGCTTCACGCCGGAAAGCAGTCGCTTCATGTCGCTACTATAGCAGAGAATGCTGCGGGGAGGAACCGTGTGGGTTGGACTATGGGCCCAATGGTGCTCGTGGGCCGGGACACGCGGAGAGACCGAGGTCCACCGCATCACCCTGTGCGGACACCGCGGCATCGAACACGTCTATGTTGAGGCCACAGAGCTCTTCGGCCGTGGCACCGAGCTCTTCGCGCAGGTAGGCTTCCGCTTCCCGTATCGCCTCGGACGATGACGCGTGCGATACGACCACCGAAAGGTAGTGTGCGTGGCTTATGAAGTACACGGTGTAGAGGGGGGTCCGTTTCAAGCGGTACTCGTTCTCGTTCGAAATGGGGGTGCCCTTGTCCGCCAGCTCCTCCACCTTACGCCAATTTAAAATGTCGCGCGGGGGAGGTGGCGGGGTGGAAGTTGCAACGTTCGTGGATGTGCCGGCCCGCGTAGGCATGGTACCCTCGTAGCTGTTCGGTATGTTCGGGAACATCTCACCCGCATCAAGGGTGCTCAAGTTTGCCGCTTGCTTTTGGTTCAAGCCGTACAGCACAGCGATGAAGAGGCAGATACCGGCGAGTGCGATGGTGATGAGTAGGGGGAACGTGCGCATGGGTACATTGGGGGATATGGTTCACTCGGGTTCAGTTGCACATGTTGTCCGTGTCGTTAAAGCAGCAATCCCAGTGATTGGTTTCCCGTACACAGTTGATATTGTTCGCGCTGTCACGGTAGTTGTCGCCCGAATTTGTACCTCCACGATGCCCGGTTTTTGTGAAGGTTGGTGGCTTAATGTAACTATCGGCACTCTCCGAAAGGTCTGCTTTTATGCCATCATTGTGATGACTTCCGGTGCCAGCGTGACCTCCCGACAGGGAGTTCACGTTGAAACAGCCACACGCCTGGTACATCCTGATGATGTTGTCGATCACTCCTTTTTCGATATCAGGACCAGAACTTGCCCCGTTGTGAGGTACCCCTGCTTTATCAAGCATATCTATTGCTTCTTGGTATGTTATCTTTGTTTTATCGTACCCTCCCGCCGGCGGCGGGGTTTCGACCTTGGGGCAACAGTACAGTTTGCTGCCGCACGCCTCAACAGATTCGAATTTATCCGGGCAGAACTCTTTCGCTTGACAAGTGCCTTTAAAAGGTTGCTTCGAATCCGTCGACCAAATAGACGGCACGTACTCGCACGAGTCGCCAGTATGTTCGGGAAGGCAACATGAATTCGTGCTGCAATCAGACGTACCTTTTTGCTCTTTTTCTCCTGGTTGGCACGTTGTGGCACAACTTCCGTTCTGTGCCTTGCAAGATGCCGTTGCTGGGTTTGGAGGTACACAACAAACCATTTTTTCAGAACTCAAACCTTTATTGCATCCTTCCGCATCTTCACGCGCCGTCCACAAACCGCCGGATCGTTCTATTGTTGATGCGCAGACACGGGGCAACATACAAACTCCGCTATAACTGCCACAGGTGAACCCCGACGGTGGACCGCCCTCGATGCTGGAGGGTTTCAGGGTCATGGTTTTGACCTTCGGCACGCAGTGCTTGTTCGTTTCACTGTGGCAGAGGAAGGACTTCCAGTCGCCGAAGTCGCCTCCCTCGTAGAGAGCCCACATGAGGGTGTTGATGAGGAGGTACGCCCCGAGCACGACCACGAGCCCCACGAGGGCCGAGGTGAACATGCCGTGTGCTTTTGCTATGTTGCCGGGCTTTGCCGATGAGGTCGCATAGAGCACGCCCGCGTTCGTGAAGACGAGCATCGCCACGACGACGACGAGGATCACGAAGTAGTTGAGCACGTTCTGAGCGAGCTTCTGAAGGTCGCACACGCTGCACTCGTTGTAGTAGCAAATATTATCACCTTCCTCCTTAATTTCGATATTGTCGCCGCACTTCACGAGGTCCGGGTTCTCGGCGGAGGTGTCGGCTGCCAAGGCTGGCGGTAGAGTACCTGCGCATACCACAAGGGTAACGATCGCCAGGGTAAAGAGGGAGCGCATGGGGAGTGAAGATTTGTATGTTCAGACGCTCTCTCCTAGAGAGGCATGGACCCGGGACAAAAACTGAGACCGACTCGTTCGTACCCATCATCAAGCCACGGGGCGTCACGGGTGACATACACCTTCAGACCACAAATTTCCTGTTCGCTCATGCCCAGGGCTTGTTTCAGCTCGGTTTCCGCCATGTTACGCGCTTTGCCTGCAGGTTCTTGCAAAATGTAGATGCTCACCGAATCCAATATTTTACTGTACTCCATGATATAGCTTGGTGTTGACGTTCCTACATAGTATTCCTGGTTGTTTTCATGCCAACGTGTTTCGAGGCGTTCCAAGGTTGCATCTGCAATAGAACGTTTCGTGAAAAAAACTGGCGTTGTAGTGGTTACCGTAGGAAGGTGACCTTGATCAGTCGTTGTGGAGCGTGGGGGAAAAATAGAATTGTCGGTTGTTGGAACGAAGGTGGTACTCGACTCCCCTGTTTGTTTCGTGGTTTGTTTGTATACATACAAAGCGATACCCAGTGTCGCCATGACACAAAAGAAAAGTGCTATACCAAACAATGTATGTTTTTCAGAATTCATACTACTGGTCTAAAACGATGAGTAAAAATGTACTGAAAGCTCATCCAAAAAACTATTCGCAAAGTATTTAGAATCCACATTCATTATTTTAGTTACATTCGCTTGCGGATTTAGACCATGGCCTCCAGCCTTCCGCTTGATATTTTTTCGCCGCCCACTGGCTATTAAAAACGGGATCGCATGCTCGTTGTTTACAATTCTCATACGCTGCGTCGGTCGTCTTTTGGCAATTACGACAACAACACGCGGAATTTGCAGGCGCTGTGCAGAGAGGAGGTTTTCCACTGCACGACCCATACATGATATCAACGGGTTGAGAACAACCAATATTTGAATAATTCGCAGATATATTAATTTGCCAAATACCGTAAGAAACCACAACTCCGGAAGGAACGCATTTGTCGCATGTGCTTGGTCTGCATGCAATGTTAGTACCACCGCTTTCCTTCATACATACACACTGAGCCTTTGTCAGAACATTCTCGGGCCATCCGGCGGAACGTAAAAAATCAGTGCTGCAGTATCCATCTCCGGAATCGATCTTCGGCTGGCAGCACACCTGCCCGGCGCCCGTAGTCGCGCAGGCTCCTTCGGGGAGGTCGCCTTTAGGAATAACGGTGCCCTTCTTGTCCTTCGTGCACGCATCCTCCGTGTCGACACATTCACCCGGACATTTGTTGTAGGGGGGCCTGCAGCACACGGGACTTGCCCCGTCATCTTTGGTCTTACAGTCGGAGTTGCTGCTCGTAACCCATCGGTCGTGCCCCTCACGTTTACAGTTGTCGGCGGCTGCACTTCCGTCCTCGATGCAGTACCCGCCCCACTCGCTACAGTTAAAGTCGTCCGGAGGTTGCGGCGGGCCGGTGGGGGTTCCCTCCAGCCCCGACGGTTTGAGGGTCATGGTTTTTACCTTCGGCACGCAGTGCTCGCTCTTCGCCTCATGGCACAGGAACTCGTTCCAAGGCGCGTAGCCGCCGGGGCTCGCGAGCGAATCCATGATGACACTTATGAAGAGGTACGCGGCGAGCACGATCATGAGCCCCACGAGCGTCGAGGTGAACATGCCGTGCGCTTTCGCTATGTTGCCGGGCTTTGCCGATGAGGTTACGTAGAGCGCGCCCGCGTTCGTGAAGAGGAGCGCCGCCACCGCCATGGCGATTACGAGGAAGTAGTTGAGCACGTTCTGAGCGAGTTTCTGGAGGTCGCACACGCTGCACTCGTTTATGTAGCAAATATCGCTACCCCTATCCTCGATCTTGATATCGTCGCCGCACTTCACGAGGTCCGGGTTGTCGGCCGCCCATACACCGTGCGGCAGAGCGAACGCACCGAGCGCCGTGAAGAGTGTCACGGCCCAAACGATTCGCGCCACTTTTTTCAGCCACCCATTAGGTTGCCTCATGCGCCTTCAGCATACCACAGGAGCCCCCACTCGCTCTGCGCGTAATACACACCCGGTGGATGACCGCATGCCAATTTCAAGCGACGGGGTATCGTTATACCCTCTCCCGTGGGGAGAGGGTTGGGGTGAGGGACAACGCCGAACCGTTCGTTGCAGCTGGTATTACACGTATAACAATCGTTCGTAAAAGACCGGGCATGCAAAAATCTCCGCGATTTGTCACGGAGATTCGTCGGCACTTCCCTACTTTGCGACCTGACCTTCCGCCTCCGCTATTTTGGGCAGGGTCTTGATCACCGTGTCGGGAGTGAACGAAAGGCTGCCGATCCCGAGCCCCACGAGGAACTGTGCGAACTCGGGGAAGTCGGAAGGTGCCTGGCCGCAGATGCCGATGTACTTGCCGCGGGCGTTGCAGGCTTCGATGGCGGGTTTGATCATGCGCTTCACCGCTTCGTTGTTCTCGTTGGCAATGTGGGCAATGACACTGTTGTCGCGGTCCATGCCAAGCACCAGCTGCGTGAGGTCGTTGGAGCCGATCGAAAAGCCGTCGAAACGGTCGAGGAACTCGTTCGCAAGGAGTACGTTCGAGGGTATTTCACACATGACGTAAACCTTTGTGCCCGCTTCACGCGAGAGCCCATGCGTACGCATCACGTCGAGCACCTGGTCCGCTTCGCCGAGGGTACGGCAGAAGGGCACCATGGGGATCACGTTGTCGAGCCCGAGCTCGGTACGTACACGGTGCATCGCCTCGCACTCGAACCCGAACGCGACCTTGAAGCGGTCGTCGTAGTAGCGTGAGGTGCCGCGCCAGCCTATCATCGGGTTCTCCTCCTCCGGCTCGTAGAGGTAGCCACCGAGGAGCGTGCGGTACTCGTTGGTCTTGAAGTCGCTAAAACGTACGATGACATCATGGGGGTAGAACGCCGCGGCGATCTTCGCAATACCCTCGGTGAGCTTGTCCACGTAGTAGCGCGTTTTGTCCGGGTACCCGACGGTGAGCTCATCAATGCGCGCCACCAGCTCCTGCTTGTCCGCTTGCCCCTCCCCCGCGTACCACTTGAGCTTCTCGTACTCGACGAGCGCGTTCGGATGGACGCGGATGTGGCTCATGATGATGAACTCGAGGCGACCGAGCCCCACGCCCTGCACGGGGAGGAACGTATTTTTGAACGCTTCCTCGGGCGAGCCTACATTGACCATAACCTTCGTCTTGAGGGTGGGGAGGTTGTCGAGGCGGTGCTCGATCTTCTCGAAGGGTACGGCCCCGGCGTAGATCAAACCTGCCTTGCCGCTCGAACAGTCCACGGTGACCTCCGTGCCGTCGGTGAGCACGGCCGTCGCGTTGCCGGTACCGACGATGCAGGGGATTCCGAGCTCACGGGACACGATAGCCGCGTGGCTCGTACGGCCGCCCTTGTCGGTAACGATCGCGGAAGCGATTTTCATGATTGGCTCCCAATCCGGGTCGGTGATCTCGGTCACGAGCACCTCGCCCTTCTTGAACTCCCCGATATGAGTGACATCCCTGATGACCCGCACCTTGCCATGGGCTATCTTCGTGCCGACCGCGGTGCCCGCGGTGAGCATCTCACCCTTACCACGCAGCGCATACTCGGTAAAGACGTTCTTGTCGCGGGTCGAGATCACGGTCTCCGGGCGCGCCTGTACGATGTAGAGCTCGTTCGTCTTGCCATCCTTCGCCCACTCCATGTCCATGGGCTGGTAGTGGCCATGCTTCGTGCTGAAGTGATGCTCGATGGTGAGCGCCCAACGCGCGAGGTGCTCGACCTCCGCATCGCTGAGGCAGAGGCGGGCACGCTCCTCGCGCGGCACATCCACCACCATCCCACCCTTCTCGCCGTAGACCATCTTTACCTCCTTCGTACCCTGCTCGCGGGCGATGATGCTCTGAAAGCCGCGTTCGAGCGAAGGTTTGAACACGGTGAAGCTGTCCGGCGTCACCTTGCCCTGCACCACCATCTCACCCAAGCCGTAGCTTCCCTCGATCACCACTACCTTGTCGAAACCGGTCTCGGTGTCGATGGAGAACATGACACCGGAAACTGCAAGGTCCGAGCGTACCATCTTCTGAACCCCTACCGAGAGCGCCACGTTGGTATGCGAAAAGCCCTTGTCCACGCGGTAGCTGATCGCGCGGTCCGTGAAGAGCGACGCGATGCAACGTTTCGTCGCCACGAGCACATCGGTGTCTCCCACAACGTTGAGGTACGTTTCCTGCTGGCCGGCAAAGGAGGCGCCGGGCAGGTCCTCGGCGGTCGCGCTCGAACGCACCGCGACATCCTCGGCACCCTCGATCGCTACGAGCTCGCGGTATGCAGCAACGATCTCCGTTTTGAGGTCCGCCGGAAGCTCCTCGGCAATGACCATGTCACGAACACGCTTGCCACGCTCCTGGAGGTCGGCAATGTTGTGGGTGTCGAGGCCCGCAAGTACCCCCTCGATACGCCCGCGCAGACCGGTGGAGTCAAGGAAGTGGTTGTACGCATGCGCCGTTACCGCAAAGCCGTTCGGTACGCGTACCCCGAGCGGCAAAAGTTCGCGAACCATCTCGCCAAGCGCGGCGTTCTTACCACCTACGACTGGTACGTCGGCGATCGTGAGGTCTTTGTACCACCGAATGAGGGGGTTCGTGGTGTCGGACATACTATGAAAAATTATGAGGTAAGGAGCTGTGTTGGTAATGAGCGCTGGTCCAAGACCCGTACGCACGGAAACGACGATGCGGAAACGCTACGGCCGTTCGTGCTTCATCGCGATTACGAGGTCGGCCACGTTAGCACCAGTATACCCCGTCTCCACTCCCTGCTGTAAAGTGTGGAAAAAGGAAAAGCTATCGTTCGCGTCGAGGTAGGTGCGTGCCTGAAGACCCTGTGTAGCGGCACACGCACTCGTGAGCGCGTCGGCGATGCCGCCCGCGTAGTCGGTGTTGTCGCGGCCATCGGAGGCAAACGAGAGCACGAGCTCGTCCGGCATGAGCTCCTCCAGGGCGGCGAGTGTGAGCTCTTCGTTGCGCCCCCCCGTGCCCGTGCCGCGGATGGTCACGGTCGTTTCACCGCCGTAGAGGAGGACCGTGCGCGGGTGCGCGGCATGCAGCTCCCCCGCTATCAGGGCACCTACCTTGCGCGCCTCGCCGATGAGGCGGGTATCGCGGATGTAGGCGGCATACCCGAGAGCGCTCGCCGTGTCGCGCATCGCCTCGAGCGCCGTGATGTTCGTGAGCACGAGCTCGTTACGTACCCGCGCGAACAGCTTCGGGTCCTTGGGGGTGTCGATGAGGTGCTCGGGGCGAAACCCCGCACGTTCTCCGTGGTACTTCTCCAGCACGGCGCACGCGTCTTTACGAAGCGTTTCGTCCCGTACCGTGGGGCCGCTCGCTATGGTGTGGATGGCATCCCCCGGCACGTCGGAAAAGAGGAGCGCCACCACCTCCGCGGGGTACGCCGCGGCCGCGAAGTGCCCGCCGCGCGCACGAGAGAGATGCTTGCGCACCACGTTGAGCTCCTCGATGGTGGCACCTCCCTTGAAGAGGTGGCGCACAAGGTTCGCCTCCTCGACACAGGTGTGGGTCACCGGCTGGGTGAGGAGCGCCGAACCGCCCCCGGAAACGATGACGAGCACGAGATCGCGCTCGGTTGCCCGTTCCGCGAGGGCAAGGAGTGCAGCGGTATGAGCGGCATTCTGTGCCGAGGGGTACGGGTGTGTGCCTTCGTAGGAGCGGATACGGGTGAGCGTGGCACTTGTGCGCACGTCGAGTATCGCCCCGTCACTGATGAGGTCCCCGAGAAGGGCCTCGAGGGTCTCGGCCGCATCCACGGCACACTTCCCCACCCCGAGCACATAGAGGTGCTCGTAGCGGGTGAGGTCGTAGGGGGTGCCATGGATCGTGAGTGTCGTGCCGCTACGTACCACCTCCCTCCGCATGACCGCATCGGTGCGAATAGCCGCGTATCCCGCTTCGGCTATCGTGAGGAGGTCTAGACGAGCGGGCGTGCTCGCGAGATACTCAAAGGTGCGGATCGTGTGTGCGGGAGGTGTTTGAACTTGCTTCGGGTGCGACATACCTTGCCAGTATAGCACCCGGGTGGTATAGGCAGAAAACAGCGCACCCCCTTCACGACATGGCAGGTTCCGAGTACACTATTGTGGTCTTATGCGACGCACCGTTCCCATCCCCCGCACATCCGTACGGACCGGACGCTCCCGCACCGGTCTCGGCCTCTTTGCCGTAGAGGAGATCAAACCCGGTATGTACCTTGAGTACATCGGTCGCCTCATCCCAACCTCGCTCGCAGACACCATGACCGAGGCCCGCTACCTATTTGAGCTCAACAACCACTGGACCATCGACGGCAGCCCCCGCAGCAACCTCGCCCGCTACATAAACCACGGGTGCGTGCCCAACTGCGAGTCGGTGCAGCGCGGCAAGCGGGTGTTCATCAAGGCGCTTCGCTCCATCCCACCGGGTGAAGAGCTCACCTACGACTACGGCACGGAGTACTTTGACGAGTTCATACGCTCTCGTGGCTGCAGGTGCGCCGCGTGCACCTAAAGCAACGGGTAGCCTCCTATCCCCGTCAATTTTACGCTGCCATGTCAAATTTTCGCTGCCATTGCGCGGTAATTAAATATGTAGTACAACGTTATCTGGTATAGATAAGAGGGGGAGATAAAGTGAAAACAGAAGGCTACCCAATGTGTGAGGAGATGCCCTGCGCTCCGCAGGACATCGCTATCTTGAAATACACCATTCCCGGCACGTTCGGGAGCTTCGAAAAGGAGGAAGCTGCGGCGCGGGTCTTGTTTTTTTCTCTAAAGGCAGAGAAGTGGGTTGGCGTGAGCGAGCAAATGCTCGTTGATATGATGCGAGAGGATCACGAGGCTTATGAACGTGCCTGCGAGGTCTCCCGTTACAAAAGCGAAGATTTGTGGCGTTTCGAACGCGCAATGAAGCGTTACTATTTCTTCTGCGCGCTCACACTGGGACTCCACGTCCTGTTCGCAGAGAAACCAACCCTGCACCAGGGCCCACAGATAGAACAGGCTCCTACGAGCGGTATCTTCATCTGGGGTTTTGGGCATGTATGGAAGGGAATCGATGCGTTGGTTGAGTGTGGAATGCTACGCTGTGAAAAAATAAATGGAGAAATAGTCTTCTTCCCGACTCCACCATTCATTGCCAGGATTCTCATGATACAGCGCATGCAGCGCTGTGTCGGGTGATAAAGACACCTTGAGCCGCCCAAAGGAGGGCGGCTTTTACGTCTGTGCGCCTTCTCTACAGCACTCCCAGTACCGCACCAAGGTAGAACACACCGATGCCGATCAGTACCGCGGCTTGCGAGAGAACGGCAGTTTTGGTAAAGGTGCCGCTCGCCATCCACAGTTTGAGCTTGTACGCCGCAATGGCGAACACGATGAGCTCGTCGAGCATGTAGAACACGATATACATGGTGATGTAGAGCAGGTACGTGAGTGTCGAGATGCCGGAATCCGCGAGGATACCCGCGTACACGACCGGCACCGCCGCGGAACAGGGGAACTCAACGACCGTGATGACCGTTGCGAACAGGAGTATGGAACCGACGATCTCAAGTACGTGTACACCGTCCTCGAACACGCGGCCGGTGCGGTGCATGAGCTTTGCAACGAGCGGCGACTCTGAAAGTTGGCACACCGCCCCCTGCTTTCGCATGCGCAGGTACTCTTTGAGGAAGTACAGTCCACCCCCGAGCGAAAGGAATGCAACACCCACCTTCATGAGGTTGAGGTAGTTGTTAAAGAGATCGAACACATGGTACCATGCCACGATCAATGCGCCGTACACGAGCGATGTGGCGATAATGTAGGAACCGCCGAAAAGGATGATTGCTCGCCTGCTCTGAAGCTTGAGCGAAAGACCAATAATGAGCACGAGCGCCCCGAGCGAACACACGTTGAATCCGTCAAGGAACCCAAGCAGTACCGAAAGGAACGGAAGCGAGTAGGCACTTGGGTCTATGGCGCCGAGGATCGGCACATTGAGCGTGCGCACCGGCTTCTTGTCGCCGGTCGTAGCGGCGGTACCACTTGCGTTTCCGAGAAGGGCACGTACCGCGTCTTCGATTTCGCGTCCAGACGTTTCGTCGCTCTCGTAGCCGGTGAAGGCTTTGTTCCCCACAAATGTGAGCGGTACCGTTCCAAGATACCGCTCGGCGCCATACGCCTTTGCCATATCACTCATGAGCGGCACATGGTCGATGGCCTCATATTCGTACACGGTAAGCTCCGGGTACTTCTTCTTGATGACCTCGTCAAGGAACGCGCGTTCCTTGCGACAGTGTGGACACGTAAGACTGTGGAAAAGGTAGAGCGCAGGCGCGGAGGAGGTTGCCACGTCACCCACCGTAGTGGTCGCCGCACCTGTCAGAGCGACGCGGGACGTTGTGGCGGGTGCGGCGAACGACCACACAGGCAGCGCAACGAACAGGAGCGTGAGGAAAAAACGTGCGTATGTCATGGGAAAAGATAGATGCTCGTAAGGAAACCTTATACCATCCCCAACTAACGGTTCGGTGGGTTGTGCCCCCCTCTCCCCACGGGAGAGGGTCTGGGTGAGGGGCGTGTGCCGAACGGTACGTTGGTTTTGGTACTATGCACACACCTGCCCTACTACATGAGGGGCCGGGCATCGACCACGAAAGTATAGCACACAACCCAGGTGGGGTGTGCCAAAGCGCGCCCCCTGCCGGGAGGAGGAAGAGGTGTCGTTCACAGCGGTCAGTGGTATGAGTAGTGATTACTGTTCGTCGGGGTCGGTACCCGCATGTTCCGCTACATCCCCCATCGCGAGACGGTCGAGGATCGGATCAAGATCGCCCGCAAAAATGCCCTCGATGTGGTGCCAGCTTTCCTTGATGCGGTGATCGGTAACGCGATCTTGAAGCACGTTGTAGGTGCGTATTTTCTCACTTCGATCCCCCGTACCGATCTGGTCGCGGCGTTCGCTTGCGTACTTTTGGCGCTCTTTCTCTTCCTGGAGCTCGTAGAGCTTCGCGCGGAGAATTTGCATCGCTTTCTCGCGGTTCGACTCCTGTTTTCGCTCCGAGGTGCAGCGCACGTCGATGCCGGTCGGTTTGTGGATGAGCCGCACCGCCGTCTCAACTTTATTGACGTTCTGCCCCCCCGCTCCGCCGGAGCGGGAGAACTCGATCTCGATGTCGGCCGGGTTGATATCGATCGCGACCTGTTTGCGAATGGGAAGGATGGCGACGGAAGCGGTCGAGGTATGAATACGCCCGGATTTTTCCGTGGCGGGTACGCGTTGCACACGATGCACCCCCGTTTCGTACCTCAAGCGGCGGTACACATCGCGCCCTCGTATCTCGAAGGTCGCCTCTTTGTAGCCGCCCACATCGTTCACGGACTCCGAAAGGGTGCGCATGCTCCAGCCCTGTCGCTCGGCATACGCACGGTACATTGCCGCAAGATCCGCCGCAAAGAGGGCCGCTTCATCCCCGCCGACCCCCGCCCGCACCTCGAGCACGACCTCGTTCGGGAACGCTTCCGCATCTTCCGCGTCAGCGATGATCTCTCGCATACTCTTAAGAAGGGCCGTCTGCTGTTCGTGAAGGCCCTCAAGTTCCGCCTCCGCAAGCTCGCGCATGGCGGGTTCGTCGTTCGCCAGATCCTCGGTCTCACGAATGCGTGCATCAAGCCGCTCGTACTCGGCGGCATGGTACTGGGTCTTGGGGTTCGCTTTGAACAGTGTCAGGTCCATGGGTATACCGAACGCGACGCGCTGTACCTGCCGCACGTCGCCACGTTTGCGGCACAGAGGCCGCCGCAAACGCTAACGTTTCGCCTGCGCGGCGCGACGCTTGAACTTCTCGACGCGCCCGGCCGTATCGACCACGGTCTCCTTGCCCGTGTAGAACGGATGTGATGCGCTCGATATCTCGATCTTTACCACCGGGTGGGTGGCCCCGTTTTCCCAGGCATCCGTCTCTTTCGTGGCCACGGTCGAGCCGAACAGAAAACGGCTCCCGCTCGTTGCGTCCTCGAAAATGACCTTTCGGTACCCTTTCGGGTGAATGTCGCGCTTCATACGTACCCCCATTGTACCAAAAAGTCGCCTCCTTTGCAAGGGTTTTTTTGACACGGTTTTTTTACACGCTTACCTGCCCGATATCGTGTGCGTGGAGGGTCACCTCTTGGCCCGGCACCAGGGTTCCCGCAAGCATGCGATCCGCCACGACCTGGGCGACAGTTTCCTTGACCGCACGCTCGAGCGGACGCCCCCCAAGCTGGGGATCGTATCCGAGTGCCGCCACTACGGCAATGAGCCCCTCATCGTATGAGCAGCGAATGCCGTGCTCACGCTCAAGCCGCTCCGAGAATGCCCGTAAATGTGCACGGGCGATCTCACACACTTCCTCTTTGGAGAGGGTGTGGAAAAGCACTATATCATCGAAGCGGTTGAGGAGCTCCGGGCGGAACAGGTGGGTGGCAATGAGGTGGTCGATGAATTCACGTTTGAGCGTGGCAATGTTCTTTCCCTCTCGTTCCCACGTCCACACGAGCTCCGCACCGGCGTTCGAGGTGGCGATGATGATGAAGTTGCGAAGGTCGATATGCTTGCCTGCAGCGGTCGTTACGTATCCCTCGTCGAGGATCTGCAGGAAGAGATCGTGTACCGCTCGGTCAGATTTTTCAAATTCATCGAGCAGCAACACGCCGTACGGCCGCTCTTCGATGAGGGCGGCGAACCGCCCCGGCTTCCCGGACTCGTAGCTCCCCAGGAGCTCCCCGAGCGCCTCCTCGCCGGAGTACTCCGACATGTCGAGGCGCACCATGTGCCGTTCATTGCGATACAGGGCCTCCGCAAGAGCTTTTGCGGTCTCCGTTTTACCGACCCCCGTGGGCCCCAGGAAGAGGAAGCTCCCCGCGGGTTTTTTCGCATGCTCGACACCGGCCCGAGCACGGCGCAGCGCTCGAGCGACCGCGCCGACCGCACGATCCTGACCCACGACACGTTTGTGGAGAAACGCTTCGAGCGAGAGGAGTTTTCCCTGCTCTTCATGAGTGGGTGCACCGACCGGTGCGCCTGTTTTACCGCGCACGAATGCTTCGACATCCGCTTGGAGCACGTGGGGCGTATCGCGTGTGATCGCGTACGGTATGAGCTCCTCGAACAAGTCGAAAGCCTTGTCGGGCATGACCCCCGCCGGAAAATACTGATCGGCAAGACGCATGATCGCATGGAGGGCAGGTACCGTGAACGTCACCCCACTCTGTGTCTCCCGCCGGTAGGCACGTTGTTCGAGCAGATCGAGGAGTGCCGCCTCATCCGCACTGTGTAGGTGCACCACGTCGCAGGTTTGAAGGAGGCGCGTGTCACGTGCCAACGTACTGTGGTAGCCATCCGGGAGGGCGCCTACGATGAGCTGAAGCGCGGAGGACTCGGCGTAGGGTTGGAGCAGCGCCACAAGGTCCGTATCGAACGAACGTGCGCTCTCGACCGCTTCCGCAAATTGCTCCAGGTAGATCACCACGTTGCCGGCACGAACCGCTTCGCTGAGGAGCTCGGAAAGGGTCGTCTCGAACGCCGCTTTGGTGCGGGTAGCCATGGCGATCACCTCGAGGTCCACAAGGAAGATGCGATGTCCCTCGAGCGGAGGCAGCACCCGACCGGAACGTATCTTGTGGTAGAGCTGCGCGACGCTTGCTCGTATCGCCATCATATCCGTAGCAACGAGGAGTACGTTCGATTGCCGCGCGCGACAGAGCACCCGCTCCATCGCTTCCACCTCGTCACGCTCCGCTCGGCGGGTCATCGTGGCCGCATGCCAGATCGGGTCCTCCACAAGGTCATGACCGTACCGTTCGATGTGATGCGTTTCGCCGTAAGCCCACGTTTTACCGAGGCCCGAGATGCGCCCGAGGTTATCACGTGACCACCACCGGGCGCGGTAGCGACGTTCGTGTTCGATATCGCTCGCCCATGCCGCCGCCTGCGCAAGGTGGTCGATGGAAATAGCCTGCTCGGCAAGCAGCTGGCGGAAGGTCTGGTCTTGCTTGTACAGGCTCTGTGCGTACGTGGCGAGCGTCACGCTCTCATCACCTCCGACCATGAACACCTCGGGAATGAGCGGGGGGCGCTCTGCCGCATGGTAGCGAACGAACGCTTCGTCCGGCACGCCCGCGCGGTACAAGACCTCACGACCATACTTCGAATCGAGGAATGCACGGGTCACATCCTCGCGGGTATCCGCCACAAGGGTGGCGACCTCCCAGGCAACCGGTACATGCGCCCTCGAGCCTTCCTCAAGCACGAGCTCGATGCCGTGAAAGTAGTACGAACGGTGGAACGCATCGAGGACGCTCACGAGGTACGCGACAGAGAACAAGACGAGCAAAACCCCCCACACCTTCGGTTCGAGCCCTGTGAGACCGTGCACCATCGGTATGGCCACAAGCGGCGAGCGTGACAGCGCAAAGAGGATACCGAGTAGGATGAGCGTGACCACGCACCCCGCGAACACGTTCCGGCGTACCCGGTCCCGCTCGGCGCTCGGGAACACCGACCGCAGCACAAGTGCCGGGCCATAGAGATCGGTGATAATACGGCGAAGGTCAGCAAATGGCATGGGTCATGCAACAAACACGAGCGCGATGCCCGTGCAAGCGAGCGCAAGGAGGAGGAGTGGCGCAGCAAGCCAGAGACAGAACGCAATCCCGCTCAAGAGGGTGACCCCACACAGGCTTATGCACCCGAGGGTAATGACCCATAGACGCACCACCGCCCCCACAAGACGCATGAGCGTGTTGACGGTCTTTGCAGCGAACCACGCGCTGATATCAAGGGTGCGCTGGGGGGTTTCCGTGATACGACGGAACGGCACCACGAGCGTGCGGAGGAGGAGCGGGATCGAAAAAAACTCGTACACGAACCACAAAAAGTTGCCCGCGATCATCGCGAGGTCGCCGAGCGCACGGGTATAGTGCCACCTGAGGTACAGAAAACCAAGCGCCCCCATTGCCCTGTAGTATATAGCACACCCACCCCCCCCTGCATGGGTGCGTAGTCCACATGTCATGTTGAATCTACTGCGTCAACGATGACGTGGTCGCGCTCTCGGACTCGCCCACGTCGTCCGCATATCGCACGAACGCCTTTGCATTCGTACGCAGATCGATGTACGCCACGGGTCGTGTGCGGTCTACGATATCACCGGTCAAAAGGGCCTCAAGGTGTTGCCACAATTCGTTGAGATCCCCATCGCGAGCCACCAGTATCCGCGCACCTCCGATGTAGAGCTCCGCATCACGTTCATCGACGAAGAGGATTGCGTCCGGCATGTGGTCGGCGCCATGCAAACGATCGTACAGTGCCCGCCACGCACGGTACGTGGGCGGATCCACGTACGTTTGCCCGATGGGTTCCGCATGCGTGAGCGACCCGTAGAAGCGCGGTAGCACGTTTCCGGTAAAGGTTGGCGCCCGTGCATACATGAACGCATCGGCATCCAAGAAGTAGCACGCGCCCCAGCTCTCTTCACCCGGAGCGCCTGCACCCGCATGCTGTGTAGCGACGGGAGGCACAACGTCACCACACCAAAGACCGTCCGGGGTACGCTCTTCAAGGGTGAGGGCGAGCGAATGGAACGTTCCTCGCCGTACGGTTACCGTACGAATGTACGGGAACTGGACCATGAGAAGTGCAGAGAGCCGTTTTGCCTGAGGCAGCAGTATCGAGTCCCTCGGCAGTACATGCAGGTACGATCCGGCAAGATCCTCGCCCGCCGCCGCACGTACCGCCTCGAACCCAACGATGGTTTCCGGAGAGATCGTCACTTCGCGAATACGCAAAAAGGGACCGTGCACGACGTACCACAACCCTCCGAGGACTGCGGAGATGACGATGACCCATAGGACCGAAACGAGCACAAGGCGCACCCGCTCACGCTTACGCGCCGCGGTAGTACGGAACTTGCGCGCACCGATCATGCGTGCCGTTCGATACGCTCCCTGCCGCCGAGGTACGGCCGAAGTACCTCCGGTATCCGCACGGACCCACCGGCCTCCTGGTAGTTCTCGACGAGCGGCACAAGGATACGGGGCGACGCGAGGGCGGTGTTGTTGAGTGAGTGTGCAAACCGCACCTTACCGTCCGCATCACGATAGCGAATGTTGAGACGGCGTGTCTGGAAGTCGTGGAAGTAGGAAGAAGAGTGCGTTTCACGATACTTCCGTTCCGACGGCACCCACGTTTCGATGTCATACTTCTTCACCTGCCCCAGGCCGAGGTCGCCCCCACAGTTCACCACCACATGGTAGGGGAGTCCAAGGGCTTGGAGGAGTTGCTCGGCGTTCGCGGTCAGTTCTTCGTGGAAGGCCACCGACGTTTGGTGGTTGGCCTCGCACAAGACGACTTGCTCCAGCTTGAAGAACTCATGCACACGAATGAGACCCTTCGTGTCTTTGCCATGGCTACCTGCCTCACGCCGAAAGCACGGCGAAAAGGCTATGAACTTTTTGGGGAGGTCACGCGCCTCGAGCACCTCGTCGGCAAAGTAGCTCATGGTGGCAACCTCCGCGGTGCCGGCGAGGAAGTCGCCGTCCTGGGTCTTGTAGAGGTCTTCTTCGCCCTGCGGGAGGTACCCCGTGCCAATGAACGGTTCGCGACGTATGAGGGAGGGAGCAAGGAGTGGCACGTACCCCTCCTTTCGGGCGAAGTGGTCGAACACGAACTGCCAGAGCGCGAACGAGAGGCGTACCCCCTCATTTTTGAGGTAGTACCCCCGAAACCCGGCGGCCCGCGCACCTCGGTCGAGCTCGAGCATGTCGAGCTCGAGCATGAGCTCGATGTGGCTCTTTGGTTCGAAGGAGAACCTTGGCAGGTCGCCCACCACGCGCACCTCCAGGTTCGCCGCATCGCTGTCCCCCTCAGGCACCGACATGTCCGGCACGTTCGGTACCTGGACCATGAGGGTCTGCCACTCTTTCAGTACCTCTTTGAGCTCTTCCTCGTGGCGTGCCATGGCCTCTTTGACGGTGCGCATACCGACGATCATACTCTCGCGCTCGGCGCCCGTGGCGGCCGCGATACGGGTGCTCATGTCGTTCTGCTTGGCGCGTTCCGCTTCGAACGCCTTCAAAAGCTCCCGCCGCCTATCGTCGATGGTCACGAGCCGATCGAGATCGATCTGCACATGCTTCTTCCGCGCAGCGTGCTTTACGATCTCGAGGTTCTCCCGAATGAATTTGATGTCGAGCATAACAACTGCAGTACCTTGTACGAGGATGGGCGTCTAACGGGGACCGTGCGCCTCTCCCGGGGCCGCGTACGTTCGACTATATACCAACGTTCGGTCGGGTACAATCACTCCCCCTGGGGGTAGCGATCAGAGGCAGATGATCGCGGCGATGGTGTCTCCCGCGCGGAGCTTCATGATGCGCACCCCCTGGGTCGAGCGGCCGAGCGTAGGGATACCCGACACATCGGTGCGTATCACCTGCCCCTTCTTCGAGATCACCACGAGCTCCTCCGCCGCCGTATCGAGGATCCTGCTCGCCATGATCACGCCCGTTTTGTCGGTCACGCTGCTGCACTTGATACCGGAACCGCCACGCTTCTGAAGCTTGAAGTCACCGAGCTTCGTGCGCTTGCCGTAGCCGTTCTCCGACACGACGAGGAGCGCGAGCTCCTTTTCGGGCGTGCTCTTACGCGCCACGTCCGCTCCGACCACAATGTCGCCCGTACCGAGGCGAACCGCATGCACCCCCCCCGCCACGCGACCCATCTCGCGCACATCGCTCGAAGCGAAACGTATCGACTGGCCCTTGCGAGTGGTGAGAAGAACGTGGTCGCCCTTACCGACGAAGCTCGCCTGGATGAGCTCGTCGCCGGGTGCAAGCTTCATGGCGATGATCCCGGAGCGCCGCACGTCATGAAAATCTGCTGCTTTCGTCTTTTTCATGACACCCCCCTTGGTGATCATGAAGAGCGACCCGTCGCCCGCCTTCACCTCTTTCGTCATGGCGACCACCGAGGTGACCGTCTCGCCCTCAAGGAGCGGCAGGAAGTTCATGATGGACTTACCCTTCGTGGCCCGCTTCCCCTCCGGCACGTCGTACATTTTGATCTGGTACGCTTTCCCCTTGTTCGTAAAGAAGAGAAGGTCGTCGTGGGTGTTCGCGGTGAGGAAGAGCGTCACGAAATCCTCCTCCTTCGTGTTGAGGTCCACCACCCCCACCCCGCCGCGCTTCTGGCGCTTGTACTCGTCGGGGTTCGTGCGCTTGATGTAGCCGCCTTTCGTGATAACGAGCACGCTCTCCTCCTCGGGGATGAGGTCCTCGTCCGTGAGGGTCTGCACCCCGCCGCGCACGACCCTCGTCCTCCGATCGTCGCCGTACTTCTCCTTCACCTCCACAAGCTCGCTCTTCACGAGCTCGGCGAGCTTCTTCGGGTCCTTGAGGATGGCGCGCAGGTGCTTGATGAGCTCCTGCACCTCTTTGAGCTCCTCCTCGATCTTCTTACGCTCGAGGCCCGCGAGTTTCTGGAGACGCATCTCGAGGATCGCCGTAGCCTGTCGGTCGGAAAAGCCGAAGGTTTTCATGAGGGCGGCGTGAGCGCTCGGCACGTCCTTCGAGGCGCGAATGGTCTTGATGATCGCGTCGATGTGGTCGAGTGCCTTCTTGAGGCCCAGGAGAATGTGCTCACGCTCCTCGGCGCGCCGCAGGTCGTACTCACAGCGACGACGCACCACGAGCGTGCGGTACGCAAGGAACTCCTCGAGGATCGCCTTGAGGGAGAGGGTTTGGGGTACCCCGTCCACGAGGGCCACCATGTTGAGGTGGAAGGTGTCCTCAAGCTGCGTGTGCTTGTAGAGGTAGTTCAAGACCTTCTGGGGCTGGGCGCCCCCCTTGAGCTCGACCACAACGCGTATGTCGCGGGTGGATTCGTCGCGCAGGTCGCGCACCCCCTCGAGCTTTTTCTGCTGCACGAGCTCGGCGACCTTCGTGATGAGCTCGGCCTTGTTGACGCGGTACGGGAGCGAAGTGATCACGATCGAGAACTGGCCGCGCTTGTCCTCCACGACCTCCGCCTCGCCGCGGACGACCATGGGGCCCTTGCCGTTGGCGTACGCATGGCGGATCTCCTTTTCGTTGAACACGACCGCCCCGGTGGGGAAATCGGGCGCCTTGACGTAACGAAAGAGCTCGTCGTGGGAAGCGTCGGGGCGGTCGACGAGGTGTATGAGGGCGTCTACGACCTCGCGCAGGTTGTGAGGCGGTATCGAGGTCGCCATACCGACCGCGATACCCAGCGTACCGTTGAGGAGCAGGTTCGGGATCGCCGCCGGCAGTACCTCGGGCTCCTGGCGTGTGCCGTCGTAGTTCGGGCGCCAGCTCACCGTCTCTTTCTCTATGTCGCGCAAGAGCTCACCGGCCAAGCGCGCCATTTTCGCCTCGGTGTAGCGCATGGCCGCCGCGCTGTCGCCGTCGATCGAACCGAAATTGCCCTGTCCCAGCACGAGCGGGTAGCGCATGCTGAAATCCTGCGCCATTTTGACGAGCGCGTCGTAGACCGCACTGTCGCCGTGGGGGTGGTACTTACCGAGCACGTCGCCCACCACCGCGGCTGACTTCCGGAACTTCGCGCTCGCGGTGAGCCCCATGCGCTGCATGGTGTAGAGGATGCGGCGGTGCACGGGTTTCAAGCCGTCACGCACGTCCGGCAGGGCGCGCGAGGTGATTACCGTCATCGCGTACGAGATGTACGACTCGCGCATCTCGGCGCTTATCGAGCGGGGTACCACCGAGAGGGTGGTGCGTGCCGGGGAGCTTTCACCGGGCGGGGTGCTCTGGTTTGTTTTTGCGGCACGGGGCATAGGTCACTCGAGTGCAGAGCGCTCGTGGTGGAACATACACCACACACCGCGCCTGTTGCGCACACCCGTCAGTATACCATGGACGCCCTTTGCTGACGAGTGCTATACTGACCCCCATGCAACCACAGCTCCACTACGAAGTGCATGGCGGCGCGAAGCTCCACGGCGAGGTGACGGTGGACCGCTCGAAGAACGGTGCCGTGGCGCTCTTTGCGGCCGCGCTCCTCAACCGCGGCTCCACGACCCTGCGCCATGTGCCGAACATCGAAGAGGTCGCGCGCCTCCTCGAGGTCCTCGCGTCGATCGGGGTGCGTACGGTGCGGGAGGGGGCGGACCTCACCATCGTACCGCCGGAACGTTTCTCCCTCGAGACCCTCGACGAAGCGGCCGCGCGCAAGACCCGCTCGATCATCATGTTCATCGGCCCCCTCCTCCACCACCTCGCGGAGTTCTCCCTGCCGCACGCGGGCGGGTGTCGCCTCGGCAGTCGCACGGTGCGCCCGCACTTCTACGCGCTCGAGAAGCTCGGGGTCTCGATCACAACGGCCGACGGGTGGTGGCACGTGAAGCGCGGTACCCTCACGCCGACCGAGATCGTCATGTACGAATCGAGCGACACCGCGACCGAGAACGCGCTCATGGCCGCGGCGCTCATACCGGGCGCCACCACCATCAAGTACGCCTCGGCGAACTACCAGGTGCAGGAGCTGTGCTTCTTCCTCGAGCTCTGCGGGGTGCGCATCGACGGGATAGGGACCACGACCCTCGTGGTGCACGGCGTACGGAGAATCAAGCGACCCATCGTGTACGAGCTCTCGGAAGACCCGATCGTGGCGATGTTCTACCTCGCCGCCGCCATCGTCACCCGCTCCTCGATCACCATCAAGCGCGCACCGATCGACTTCCTCGAACAGGAGCTCCTCGTGCTCGAGAAAATGGGCTTTTCGTACGAGATCCTGAAGCGCTACCGCTCACGCAACAAGCGCACACGGCTCGTGGATATACGCACCCACGCCTCGACCCTGACAGCCCCGGAGGACAAGGTGCACGCACGCCCCTACCCGGGCCTCAACATGGACAACCTGCCCTTTTTTGCGGTCATCGCCACACAGGCCAAGGGCACGACCTTGATCCACGACTGGATGTACGAAAAACGGGCGCTCTACTTCACCGAGCTCGACAAGCTCGGTGCGGAGACCATTCTCGCCGACCCGCACCGTATCTACATAGAGGGTCCGACCCCCCTTAAACCCGCCGAGATCGTGGCTCCGCCGGCGTTGCGCCCCGCCGTCATTCTGCTCGTGGCGATGCTTGGCGCGCCGGGCCGCTCGCTCCTGCGCAACGTCTACCCCATCTGCCGCGGCTACGAAGACATCGCCGGCAAGCTCCGCTCCCTCGGTGCCGATGTGCGCGAGGTGATGGAAACGTGTGAGTGAGGAGTGCCCTTCCGGAGCGGCACGACCCTGACCCCGAACTGCCGAAAAAACCCTGACGGGCGTGCTATACTCCCGCCATGTACACCGTTCGCGTCGCACCGGCCTCTCGCGGCACACCCGTCCATGAGCTCACGTACTTCAGCGTGAACGCGTACCCCGTGGGAGCCGTGGTTACCGTAGCGGTACGGGGCTCTCCCGTGCCGGCGGTGGTCCTCTCCTCTGAGGCGGTGCGCGCGTCGAAGGCCGAGCTGCGCAGCTCCTCCTTTACCCTCCAAAAGCTGGCGCGCCAGAAGCATACGCTCACCCTCCTCCCGGAGTTCGTGCGGGCGATCGAGCGTACCGCCGCGCACTACGTCACCACCCCCGGCGCCCTCTTCCACCTCTTCCTCCCCCGCGCGCTCCTTGCTCGGGGCGCCGCACCCACCCTCGCCGAGGCGACCCACCCTCGCTTGCGCGGCTTCATCGTTCCCCGTATCTACCAGGGCCTCGGCAGGAGCAGAGTGGAGTTCTACCGCACATCGGTCCGCGAAGCGTTTGCGGCAGGCGGGTCGGTGTTCATCGTGGCCCCGACGGTGGCGGATGTCGATCGGGTACGAGACGCGCTCGAAAGCGGCATCGAGCGCTACACGTACGCGCTTCACGGGTCCATGCGTTCTGCGCTCCAGACCGAGCGGATCGATGCGATTCTCGAGAACCCACACCCCGTGCTCTGCATCATGACGCCGGCCTTCCTGTCGCTGCCTCGCCACGACCTTGCGACGCTCATCATCGAACGTGAAGGGTCCTCCCTCTACCGCTCGCGTACCGGTTCGCTCGCCGACCCGCGCACCCTTGTGCACCACCTCGCGAGGGAGCTCGGCGGGCAGCTCTTCCTCGCGGACCTTCCCACGCGTATCGAGAGCATTTACCAGCGTGAGAGCGGCGAGTACGAAGAGGTGGTGACCGGCCACCACCGCATGCAGTTTCCCACGGAGGCTCGCCTGGTGTCGCTCGCGGGGGTACCGCGCGAACCCAAGCAACCGTTTCGCGCGCTCGGCACGGAGCTACGGAGCGCCATGAAGGAGGTGGTGCACCGAGGCGGGCGGGTCTTTCTATACGCCGCTCGCCGCGGCCTCTCGTCGCTCACCCTCTGCGGCGACTGCGGCACCACGGTCACCTGTAAGGAGTGCGGTGCGGCGGTGGTACTGCACCGAGGCGGCGAGGAGAACTACTTCCTCTGCCACAGCTGTGGCGCGCTTCGCCACGCTCGCGAACGCTGCGCCGCATGCACGAGCTGGCGTCTCGAGTCTTTCGGCATCGGGGCGGAGCTCATCGAGCGCGAGCTCCGCGAGACCATCCCCCGCCACGTGCCCGTGTCGCTCATCACGAGCGACACCGCGCGTTCACATGCCACGGCGCAGCGCATGGTACGCGACTTCTACGCCACCCCGGGCTCCATCCTAGTCGGCACCGAGCTCGCACTTCCCTACCTCACGACCGGTATCCCCTTGGTCGGCGTGGTGTCGCTCGACTCGCTCCTTTCGCTTGCGCACTGGAACATCTATGAGCGCATCGCGACTATCCTGACGCGCCTCAGGGAGCTCGCGGAGGAGACGCTCATCCTCCAAACCCGCCACCCGGACCGCGACATACTCACCACGGTCATGGCCGGCAACTTTTCCGCGTTCTACCGAAGCGAACTGCGCATGCGTAAAACGCTCGGGTACCCTCCGTACACCACCATTATCAAGATCTCGGCCGTGGGCAAAGACCCGAGCGAAGTGGAACAACGGATGCGGGAAGCGTACGACACGCTCCAGCCGTACGACCTTGTGCCTTTCTCGCGGGTCCTCACAGCCCCGAAGGGGGGGTGCATGCTCCACGGCTTCATCCGTGTCGCCCGCGACACGTGGCCGGACCATGAGCTCCTCACGAAGCTCTACACCCTCTCGCCCCGCTACCGCATCGTGGTGGACCCAGACAGTATCCTGTGATCGAAACGGTCCTTGTACCACATCGTTTTTTCTAGTACCATAGCCTCCATGGAAGACCCCGTGGTACAGGTAGGCGACCCGGTCCTGCGCGCCACCGCAGCGGATGTTCCCCTTGCCGATATCCCGAGCGAAAGGGTACAGGAGATCATCCGGCACATGGAAACGGTGCTCGACGCGGAGCAGGACGGCGCGGCGCTCGCGGCCCCGCAGATTGGCGTACCCCTCCGGATCTTCGTGCTGTCGCGCCGCGTATTCGGGCCCGAGGGCCCCGAGAAGCTCGCAAGCAAGGACCCGCACTTCGTATTCATCAACCCGACCATCACCCGCCGCTCGAAGCGGCTCGAGCGCATGGACGAGGGCTGCCTCTCGGTGCGCGGCAGGTATGGCACGATACGCCGCCACACACGTGCGACCGTGCACGCCTACAATGAGCACGGGCAACCCTTCACGCGAGGTGCGAGCGGCCTCCTTGCGCAAGCCTTCCAGCACGAGTGCGACCACCTCGACGGCACCCTCTTCACCGACGCTGCCGAAAAGGTGTGGGATGTCGAGACCACGAAGCACAAGCGGTAGGCGGCTCCATACGTTTCCCCTCTCATGCCCCGCATCGCCTTCTTTGGTACCCCGGAGCTCGCCGTGTTCGTGCTCGAAGAGCTCGCCCTGGCCGGCACCAAGCCCGAGCTCGTCGTTACCACACCCGACAAACCGGCGGGGAGGGCGCTCGCGCTCACTCCGCCCCCGACCGCCGCGTGGGCCTTTGCACAGGGGGTGCCCCTCCTCCAAACACCAACCCTCAAAGACCCCGCACCGCTCGCACCACTCACCGCCGAGCCCTGGGACCTCTTCATCGTAGCCGCGTACAACACCATCATCCCCGCGTGGGTGCTCGCGCTTCCCGCCCACGGCACGCTCAACGTGCACCCCTCGCTCCTCCCCAAGCTCCGCGGCCCGTCTCCCATTCGCTCCGCACTGCGCGACGACCTCCCGAGCGAGGTAGGCGTGTCACTCATACTCCTCGACACCGAGGTGGACCACGGCCCACTCATTGCCCGGCACCCCCTTACCCCGCCCACCTGGCCCCTTCCCGGGCGTGTGCTCGACGAGCTCTTGTTCCGAGCGGGGGGACGTCTCCTCGCCGCGACCCTGCCGGAATGGCTCGCCGGCACCCGCACACCCGTGCCCCAAGACCACCCCCACGCCACCTACACCAGGAAGTTCGAAAAACGCGACGGTGAGCTCGACCTTACCGGCGACCCCTACAAAACCTACTGCACCTACTGCGCGGTGGACGGCTGGCCCGGCGCCTACTGCTTCGTGGCGCGCGGGGGAGTACCGAACGCGCCGCGCATGCGCGTCGGTATCAGCGATGCCGTGTACGAGAACGGCACGTTCCGCATACGGCGGGTGGTTCCCGAGGGCAAGCGGGAAATGGCCTACGAGGATTTCGTACGCGGGTACGCCCCCGTGTTCCTACCGCGCACGTTGGCGTAAGAGCTCCTTCACCTCGCGCCCCTTCATGCGCTCGTGGGCCGCGCGGCGCTTTTCCACACGGAGCTCCTCAAGGATATCGTCCTTCACCTTATCGATCGCCTTCTTCAAGGTCGGCTCCTCTTTGCTCGAACGGTACACCTTTCCCTCCGCGTGGAGGGTGACCTCGGCGTAGCAGACATCGCCCGTGCGGTGGTGCGTGCTCTTGCGAAACTCGATAGCGCACTTCGCCGCGTCGAACGCGGCCGGATCGAGCAGCTTCGCGAACGCCGCCACTTTTTCTTCGGCGTACGCGCGGAGCACATCATCGCTCGGTGTGTCGGTGAACTTAATGTGTATGGTGGCCATGGTGGTCTGTGTTAGCTGGTAGTGTGGCTATGCACGGCTGTACCGCCGCCTCGCCCTCTTTTTTGCGTGCGGCGCGGCACCCCCTCGGGCACGCTCGCGCCACGACACAGAAAGAGCTTGGAGGGCGATGTCGCCCCCTTCACGAGGCGCACCCGGGCCGCTTCGAGGCCGAGCGCACGCGCGAGCACGTCGCGCACGCGCGCGTTCGCCAAGCCTCCTTCCGCCTTTTCGCGCACCGCGATGTGGTACACCCCCGACCGCTCACGCACGCTCTCCGTACGCACGCCCGGGGTGACCCGCACGCGCACGTACCGCTCTTCCGGTTCATGCAAGTGCACCTGTTCGCCGCTTTTCATGGTGTCTGACGCTTTTCCACGTACGCGATGATGTCGTTCGACTCGTAGAGGTGCACCCCCCGCTCTTCGTCCACCAGGAAGGGCACCTGCATCTTTCCGCCCAGCGTACAGAGCTCGTCGCGGTACGCCACGTTCGCGCTCACATCGCGCGTCTCATAGGTAGTACCCGCGCGAGAGAAGCATTCTTTCACCCGTTCGCAGTACGGGCACATCGGTGTTGTGTAGAGTAGCAGCATGGTGTTTGTTTGGTGCGGTGTGTATTTGTGCTTCGTGCACCTTGTACACTTGAAACCCCGGGGATTTGCGTTCTATGTGCCGCGCGCATAGCGCCCCACGAGCGTGGTCCGCTCGAGCACGTGGCCCTCCATGACCCCTTCGACCTCCGCTTTCGTGGCACCCGGCGCGAGCCTGAGCATCGTGTCGAGCGCATACACCTTGAAGAGGTAGCGGTGCTCGCCGGCGGGCGGGCACGGTCCACCGTACCCGAGGCGCCCCCACGAGTTCACCCCACGCACCCCCTCGGGCTCGCTCCCCTCCCCGATACGGGAGAGGGTTCCGGGCATGTTGAAGACCACCCAGTGGTCCCAGGTGCCCCCCGGCGCATCGGGGTCGTCCACAATGAGTACGAGCGACACGGTTCCGGCGGGGACCTGCTCGATCGCGATCGGCGGTGACACATCCTCGCCGTCGCAGGTGTACTTTGCGGGCACCACCCCCTCATGACTAAAGGCCGGCGAACGTACGAGCATTGCGGTTTGGGCCATGGAAGGTGAGGATGTATCGAGAGCGGAAGGGGCCGCAACAGGCGCTTCCGAAACCTCTTCCGTGCGATTCGCAAGTGCGGCTGCGAGCGCCACCACGACGATGGCGAACCCGAGCCCCTGTAGCGCCCACGCGGCTCGCATACGTGCAGTATACACCCTGCCCGGGAGCCCGAAAGGGCCCCTTGGTGTACAGCCCGTACGCATTGCATTCAGTAGTGTTTGGGGTACAATAGCCGTGCGCCTTGAGGGCGATGTTCTTTACAGCATTCCGGCGTAGCTCAGCGGTAGAGCAGTCGACTGTGGTACCTGTTTGTGTGGCATACTCTTCGGTGTATGCCGGACAAACGAACCTATGCCGACCGTGCAGCCTATATTCGAGCTGCTGTCGCAAAAAGACGCAACAGTCTTCGAGAGATGGCACGGGAATATAAAGGTGGTAAATGCATGCTCTGCGGATACAGGAAGTGTTCGCGCGCACTTAGCTTTCACCATATTGATCCATCCAAGAAAGATTTCGGTCTTTCAGAGAACGGCCTTACCCGTTCATGGGAAAGGATCAAAACGGAAATAGATAAGTGCATATTGGTATGTGCAAATTGCCACATGGAACTGCACGAAGGCATTACGCAGCTCCCCACTAGAAATAGGGGGTTGAAAAGAAGGTGAATTGCTGGAAACCCAAACGTACAGACGTGGGCGATCAGCAGCCAAGCCTCCCGAACTCGGGAGGAAGGTTCAGAGACTATCCCGTAAGGGAGTACTGGAATATACAGTATTCGTGCTGGTATTTTGGGAAGCGCCTTCTACCCACACTCGCAAGAGCGGGTAATGATATAGTCCACCCCCACTGGAAACAGTAGGAAAAGGTGTAATCGATTGGTCGTAGGTTCGAATCCTACCGCCGGAGCACATATACTAAAACGACCCCTACCCTGGGGTCTTTTAGTATATGTGCTCCGGCGAGCAAGGTGCCAATGCACCTTGCGTGTAGGATTCGAAGATCCTTGAGCTTATCGTAACGAGCCTGAGCTTGCGAAGGCGAAGTGAGATGCGAAAGGTGTACCGTTCCCGTGGGGAAAGAATCCTACCACCTATAACAGACTCGACCAAAGGGAGAGACGACCAAGTTGCTGGTCGAAGTTATACCACGTGTTTGTATGATAAACTATACTTATCCCCGATTCCCTATTTTGCTTACCAACAAGTAGATAATTTACTTGTTGTCAATTCTGTGATAGACTACATGAGTATAAAATATCTTTATTTAAGCCATTTTTTCAATATTAAAGTCAATTAATTATTTGTTTTCTGTCAAAAATAGTATGTACGAATTAAAATTATTTAAGCCTCCATACGAGTCTGAATTGGTGGATTTAATACAAGATCTAAATCACCTCAGACGGAAGAAGCTTGGTGGCAGCACCCACCCAGCAATCTTCTTTCAGTTAAAGAATATATTTCATACACTAGAAAGTCTTGGCTCTGCTCGTATTGAGGGGAATCGAACTACTATTGCTGAATTCATCGAAACTAAGATCAAAACTGAACTGACTCCAAGAGTAACCAAAGATGAAAAGATTCGTGAAATTGAAAACGGCGAAAAAGCGCTCGCTTACGTAGATCACCAAATTGGTGAACTGCACGGAGAAATAACTCGCTCATTCCTAAGTGAACTTCATAAAATTGTCGTAGAAGGACTCACTCCCCATCCTGATGGTGAGGGTAGTAAGACACCTGGTAAGTATAGAAATATACCTGTAAAGATCGGTAATTCTGAAGTGGTAACCGCTGAATTCGCGCTTGTGCCAAGTCTTATGAATGATCTCTTAACATTCATTACTAATCCTGACCCTGAAAAATACGATCTTCTCAAGACGTCGATTGCTCATCATCGTTTTACCATAATTCATCCGTTTGATAACGGTAACGGAAGAACAGTTCGCCTGTTTACCTACGCGATGCTTGTAAAGCAGGGATTCAACGTGCACATTGGGAGAATCATCAACCCAACCGCAATATTCTGCAGTGATCGAGAGGAATACTACCGAATGTTGAGTGTAGCTGACGCAGGTACTGAAGAAGCTCTACTTGCGTGGAGTACCTATGTTCTTAAGGGACTCAAGATTGAAATTGAAAAAGTGGATAAACTCCTTAATTACGACGATCTATCAAAAAATATTCTGTTACCTGCAATTAAACATGCTCAAGACCGAAAGCTGATTACTGATATTGAAAACGCCGTTCTCAAAATAGCCGTTGATAAGCAAGTCATTCAGCAGAGCGATATCAAACACCTCTTTCCAGGAAAAGATGCATCACAGATTTCTCGTGTTATTAGGAAATTAATTGATGATGAGATATTGAAGCCAGAGCAAAACAGCAAGCGTAAGTACATCCTTAATTTTCAAAACAATTACCTCCTACGTGGGGTAATCGGAGCACTTGATACTGAAGGCTTCCTTCCTGCAGGAGTTAAATAGTCCAGATTCTCTACTGCGGAATAACTTGGATGGAACGACTAACGCTACATTTGACTAATTACTTTGCATGATGTTTATTAGCCCAATGTTGCCTACGTCGGCACGTGTTCTTTAGTGAGAGGTCGGTCATGATGCAAATTCAAATGGAAGACTTGGGAGCGATTCGCTTCACTGCCGTTCCGCGTGGTGGAGCACCCCTGCAGATTCGTGAGCAATTGATCGGGGTCGAGGTACCCTGCCTGTTTTCATACGACGGTGTACCGCCCGATTCGGGTGACAATGCAGGAGACATGGAGACCGGACTCGGAGCCCCGGACCGTCCCGGATACATCGTGCTCCAGATCCATGTACTCAAGGCTCTGGAAAAGAAATCCCCGGAAGCGGTCGGGTACTGGGAGAGTGTTGGTTTCCCCTACCATCCGTTCGCCGTTTTCCTGTTCGACCACAGCTCTGCGGAGGTGGTGAAGTCGGTGAAGACCCGCGAAGAGTTCTGGGAAAGTTTCAACGACGCATAGTTTTACATCGCCCACCAGTGAGAAAGCTCACTCCGGTGGGCTTTTGTTTTATGCTCGATAAGTACTTACGAAAAAGACAATGCCTGTGAACCACCCCCTCTCCAGAAAGCAGAGCATATTGGCGAAGCCCTTACCCCGCGGCTTGCCGCGGGGTTCTTGATTTGTACGTATTCTCTTAAACGAAAACTGAGTCAGAAATAATTTGACATAACTCGTTTGCGGTATCTTTATTGGTGTAGACAGTCCTTGCATGTTTTTTAAGGTACATGAACACCCTTTCTGTTGCTCTCGCTCGTTCTTTCACTGTTGCGGTAATCGTTTTGAATCCGTAACGTTTTTGTTGGGAAGAAAAATATTTTTCCATTGCGGGATGGGACATAATTTTTTTTACCGCACGACCAACGGTGCTGGCCGAATACACAAACAGAAAGTTTTTGTAACCTATTTTTTTAAGGTGAGTGCAAATAGTGTTAGCGTCATGCTCATCTCTAAAAAAATTAACAATCAGCATTGGTTTTTTGGGAAGCCGATCCCAATCAATTTCTCCCTGTTGTGTATCTGGGTTAGAAATTATTGTGTGGGTGGATTGAAATTTTTTCACTACTTTTTTTAATTCCGCATGTTCAACATGACCAGGAAAAGTCATCAAAAAAATTACTAATCTTCTTGTGTCTAATTTCATGATGCATACATTCTACCATGACAGTTATAAAGATATATAAGGAGGTGACCTGACCCCCAGAATTTAGACACTCGTTCCGGATAGGAATTATCCGTTAGAATAGAGTGCATATGAAAAAGCATCGCATCGCTCCCGAAGTAAAGGAGCAGATTATCAACCGCATCAAGAACGACGGTATCACCGTCGCACAGGCTGCCAAGGACCATGGTGTCTCCGAAGGCAGCATATACGACTGGCTCGGCAAGAAGACCACCGAGGTACCGAGTATCCTTGAAGTTAACAAGCTCCGCCGTGAGAACGAGGAGCTGTTGCGTCTCGTGGGAGAGATCACCCTCAAACTATCCGAAACCCAAAAAAAGAGGTGATGGAGGGTACGACGATCTCAAAGAGTGCACAGGCACAACTCCTTGGTGTCTCTCGTTCATCCCTCTACTACCAACACCGAAAGCCTCCCAAGGATTGGGAACTCAAACAACGTATCGAACTAGTCCTGCGCGATCACCCAGGGTACGGATACCGCAGGGTGG
>Ga0268298_10000747_pt1 | contig 40902 bp, 27 predicted proteins | sample WWTPWeurt_MetaG_FD_194462 | JGI IMG/M metagenome (GOLD analysis project Ga0268298, IMG submission 194462) | Activated sludge microbial communities from WWTP in Nijmegen, Gelderland, Netherland - WWTP Weurt | ecosystem: Engineered > WWTP > Aerobic digester > Activated sludge | place...
TGCTACGGAAAGAGTTGGGAAATCATCCCGTATGATTTCAACAGTGCTTGAAGAAGAAGGACAAACACCGTTAGCGATGGTCCACTCCAGAACGTTAGTTCCTACTCCTATAGATGTTAAAGAAGTAAAAGGTGAATTGGGAGATGCTATCGTGGCAACACCACTCAGAACAGACCATGTACCGATACCTGCAGTTGGTGAATTGGCCGTCATGTTCGTGAAAGTTGAGCAAATGGTTTGATTCGCTCCGGCATTTGCAAGTGAAGGCATAGCGTAAATACTTACACTGATCGAATCCATTGTTGGATTACAAAAGCCATTGGAAATAACCCAATTGAAGATATTGTTTCCAGGCGTGAGGCCGGTTAGTGTATTGGATGGAATGATCGAATTGCTAAGGATTCCACTCCCGTTAGAATTACCCCCTTCCACTTTGTACCAAGCCCCTATTCCCACTAAAGGGGAATTGGCATTTATTGTTGTTGAGGTAACTGCACAAATACTTTGATCAGGAGAGGTTAATGCAATCGTTGGAGGAATGGGACAACAATTGCAGAATTGCGGGTTCAAATTTAAGTTGCCTAGCGTTAAATAAATATTTTCATCTGAAGGGCCGATAATTTGTGAAAGGCCTGGGATAGTTATGTCACTAACGTAGTGACCACACATCACCACTTTTGAATCAGTACATTTAAGATCATTTATGTAATTATCACTGGAGCCAACTATTGATTGAACCCAAAGAAAAGTTCCATCATTTTGATACTTTGCAAGAAACATTTCTGTTCCGTTAGGAATACCCAAATTGCCTACCGGAGCAAAAAAATTAGTAGACCTGTAATTCCCTGCAACATAAACATACCCTTTATTATCAGCGAAAATGCATTGCGCAATGTCTTCATGGTTCACTTTTGCAGAAGGAGTCCAGAATGTGACCCATGCATCAATACCAGTTGCATGTGAGCACCTGGCTAAAAAGGGAACGTCATGAACAGCTGAATTAAGAATATAACCTGATGGAAAAACAGCAGCCGGATGCACAGCGCCTGAAATATACAAGCCGGCACAATCAGCTGTTATGCCAAAACCTAACTGAGGATTTTCAACACTTGCATCAACTTGTTGTGACCAAATCCAATTACCCGTTACCGATAGCGCTGAGTAAAAAATATTTGAGATGGCTCCGCTATTTGTGAGTATAGTCCCAAACGGAGTACCATTGCTATTAATGAAAGTCATGTTATTTCCACCCATTTCTCCAATCAAATAAATCGTATCATTGGCAGAAATGATTTTGGAATGCTGATAGATGAAAGTGGAATTCATACCATCATCACTGTCAGATTTTGCTTCTGTAAGCCATAATTCGTTTCCACTGAAATTATAGGAAACTATAAAATGATTATGAACTGTATTGTATAGATTTGTTGTGTTGTAAGGACCAAAACTTGCAACGTTCTTGTAGGTACCCATCACCACTACAGAATTCTTTGTTGTTGTTATTGAATGAGCGAAATCGTTAGCAATTCCACCACCACGTCGAACCCAGCGAATTCTTCCATTTGAAGTATAACTAGCTACAAAAACATCAACATTATTCGAATTTGGAGTTAATGTATAGTTCGGTGAACCAATTGATTTGAACCAAACCCCGGTTTGCTGACAAATTCCGGTGACATAAATATTTCCATCATTTCCCAAAGCGATAGATCTAACCTCATCATCACCCACTGAACCCAGATTTACAACCCAAATTAAATTTCCATTAAAATCATGCTTGGCAATGTATCCATCTTTATTTCCATTGCCTGTTCCGAAATTCATATCGGCAGCATTCAAACCCGGAAATGCAGCGCTCTGTTCAATATATCCACTTGAATAGATAAATTTATTGACTGAATCTACAGCTAAGGAGTAGGCGATTTCTCTTCCGACTGAATTGTTATTTGCTGCCCAACTATAATTTGGAGGCTGTGAAAATAAAAGTGCCGGTAAGCCAATCAGGAGAATTAGTATTAAGGACTTAATTTTCAAGCTATTAAAACTAATCAATCTTAAATGCATTTACTATCAGTTCCATCGAATAATTCGATAGAATCATCGAAATTATGTCTTCGTCGAATAAGGCATAATCGTCGATGAATTGGACTCATTTCCATACATAGGCAATACAATTTCATATCAATCTCTACTAAATTAAGAAAGTAAAATTTACATAAGAAATTGAAATGATAAAGGGCGAGAAATTAAGTGGTGGGTAAATATCAATTAGACCTATTTCAACAACTCCATTGCCTCTTGAATGGAGATGATCTGGCCTTTAAAGGTTGCGATAATGAATGCATCAGAAAATCCTTTTGCCTCAAGTTCTTTTCTTGATTTCTCAGCTGCATCCATTGCATTGTATGTTCCGAAGACATAGCGAATTGTTCCAGAACTGGTAGTTTGCTTTTCTATTCCGATAAGGTCTTTTACACGATCGTCCATCGATTTTTCGGCAAAAGATTTTTTTGGAGTTCCTAATTGTATTCTGAACGAGACCAATTTTTTATCTACCGAACTGAACATTTTATTTTCACTTAGATCTTCCTTGTAAGATTTTTCTACAGTAGCTTTTGTCTGATTCATCGGAATCCTTTTACCGTCCTTATAGGCTGTTACAAACGCATCGCTGTAACCTTGTATCACCAGATCTGCACGTGTGGCGGCTGCTTCTTCAATTGTTTTATACCCTTTGGTTACATAACGGAAAGTGTTGTCGCCCGTCTTCAATTCCAGAACTCCTGCATTTGTATTGAATACCTGAGTTGAAATTCTGTGCTTAAAGGCACCTAATTGAACACGATAAACGATCTGTGATCTGTCATAACCTTCATCATTGATTGAACCTCCGTCAGACAGCGTACCTGTACCTGAAGATGTAGTATTTGAATTCACAGCAGCTGTACCATTATTCGCTGCTAAAGTTCCATTGTTGGCTGCAGCTGTTCCATTATTCACAGCAGTAGTTCCACCATTAACAGATCCGGTACCACTATTTAATGCGAGTGTTCCGTTGTTTCCTGCTTTTAAATCATCATCACTTTGCTTTTTCATTAAAGCTTGTATCTCATCTTCCGAAAGTTGAATGATATTCTTGCCTCTGATCTTAGAAATGCCGGCACTTTTCAGTCCTTCATTCTTAAACTCATCGCGACGTTTAACAGCGTTTTTAATTTTTCTGTACTCACCTGCGGTATAAACAACAGTGGTTCCATCATCCAATGTTGCCGATTTAATATCACCAATACTTAATAGCATTGACATTTCATCGGAAGGAATGGTTCCATTATAGCGAGCAAGTTCTACGGTGTAAAGATCTTTTTTCAGGTCGAGCAGATTCTTCTTTTGATCCATTGCCAATGCATTTCCAACATATTCAACTTCAGCCCCGGCTCCCGTGGTATCATTCATATAATCATCATACCAGCTCTTCCAGTAATCATCTGTTTGTCCTACTCCTTTTTCATTCACCGGGGTTCCTTTCGCAGTGGCTAATTCATCATCTCTGAAATTCGGAACTCCATCCTTATCATCATCAAGTGGGCAACCTTTTTCATCGACTTTTACGCCCTCCGGTGTTCCCTGACAATCATCTTTCATGTCAATGATACCGTCTTTATCCTTGTCTTCAGCATCCATTGCAAGCCAGAATGCGGAATTAAGAGTATCTGTTGCCAGTTTCTTTTTCTCTCTTGTTTTAGCAATTAGATCGTATTGCAAAGCAAAAGATGTATAAGTGAAATTATCCTTTTGTTTGTTTCCTGTTCTATCTCCTATACTTTTATTAGTAACTCCGTCAATATAATCCGTTGTGCTTATAAAAAGTGAGAAATTCAGTTTCAAGTCAACCCTGTCTGTAACTTTGGCGATCGCTCCGATTCCTACAGGAAACGCAAAAGCGGATTCCCTGTATTTACCGAATCCATCAATGTTTCTTTCACGAACGTCGGTTTCGTAGGTATAATCACGGCGAATGTCTGTTGCGAATTGCGCACCCGGAGCTCCTTCTGCCATGTTCTTAATACTTCCATCACTCCAATAATAATACGTATTTCCGTCTTTGTCCTTTAGATCCGTTTTACTCAAATACTCGAAACCTGTAACACCTAAACTTACAAATGGCCTGAAGGTATATTTATCCGGCATAAAATTTCCGAAATCATACATCAGATTTACGCCTCCGGCCCTGATCTCTGATTGAAAATTCTCCTGACGATTGTCCTTGTATTCATTTGCGCCCAATTTACCGAACATGACATTAAAATTGAGTTGCAGATAGCGCGTGAGCCTTTGTGAAACATTGAGGTCGTATGCCATTCTGGAAGTGAGAGGTGATTGAAATCTCTTCTCGTACAGATCGCCATAGAAGGCAAGTCGTCCCATACCAATACCTACTTTGGGTTTCATTTTGTAATCCGCACGATTGATGCTGTCCTGAAAAGCATTCTTCAATCTATCAGCTTCTGCACCTTCCCTATAAAGAGCATCGGCATGCACAGTTTGAGTTGGAATTACTTGAGGATTGAGAATATTGAATAAAGAGTCGCCTACTTTTTCTGGCCCTTTAAAGGTTGAATACGGTGGTTTTTCATTGATGTAATACTGCTGCAATTCCTCTGGCGTCAGTTTGTCCAAAGAAGAAGTATCTGTTTGCGACTTAACAGTAACAGAAACTAAAAATAATGCAAAAAGTATTAGTTTCTTCATCTAGAGTTCAATTAGGTAAAGATAAGAAAAAAAACTATCTGTACCACTTCTGATTACTGATCATTAATGCCTCCTGAACGGTGATTCTCTTGCCAGTGTTATACGCCACTACAAAGGCAGTAGCGATCTTATTACTATTTCTCATTTTTTCCCTATGATCCCTTGCATTTCTGTATTCGGCGTGATTACCCACCATGAATTTAGAGAATCCTCCTGCCATTTCACTTTTGATATTTTCACCAATGGAAAACTTTTTAGCAAGTCGACGGGCATCTACATTTCCATTCGTAAAGGCTCCTATCTGAACATAATAATTAATACTGCCTTCGGACTTAGGAAGCGTTTCGTTCACCGGATTTTCTGTTGGAGTTACAGCAACCTGGGTGTTGGTATTTGGTGTTTCTGTGTTTGTATTCACAGGGTTTTCTGTTGGAGTTACTGCAACCGTTGGCGTTTCTGTAACTGTATTCGTTTCCGGTGTGCTAGATTTAGTTTCTGTATTTACACTTGGTGTTTCAGAACTTGTGTTTGAATTCACGGCAACTGCATTTCCAGAACCGATCATCTCCGGCTTAAGATTAAAGGTCTTACTTTGATTTTGTTCGAGGTAAGAGTATTCTCCTTTGAGTTGTATCTGATTCTTAACACCACTTAATGTATACGAAATATCAAGAAATTCCTGATTAGGAACTGCTACCCAAACAAATTTTAGTTTTCCGTCCGAAACAGAAAATGAAGCGCCTTCCGTTTTGATCGATTTCGCTGTTACATCAGAAGGTATATCATCACTGTAACGGGCAAAACCTTTTGTCATGAGTTTGCTTATTTTTAATTCAACAATATATTCCCCTTCATTTGCACCTGGTGTAATTGTGCGCTTCGCTGATATTTCACCTTCTGGGTCACTGTTTGAATCCGATGAGGTTGTGTTGCCTGAAACCGCAACAGTTCCACTGCCTGCATTCGAAACTGTAGGTGTTTCCGTTGCTACCGGACTTCCTTCACCGGATGTTATTTCCACAGGAATCATTTCAACTACTTTTTTTCCGTTGTTCTCCACGTAAGAGTATTTTCCTCCAATTGTTTTCGTTCCGTTAAATCCTGCCGATGCTACTAAGGTGCATTTAACAACTAAATTTTCATCCGTCGGTAGATTTGACCACACCCATTTCGCCAATCCTTCTGTATAATTAAAATTAGCTCCACGACTGTCGCCTTCTTTTACAGAAAGTCCTTCCGGAAGATCCAATTGCAATTTTGCAAATCCACTCATACTTCCTTTCGTAACTGTGATCTCGATCGGAACTTCCTGCCCTGGTTTCAGGTTTTTGGGGATGTTATTCGCTATTGAGATTGGATTGTCACCACCAAGCAAACTGTAAATGAATAAAGTGATGGAGTTAACTAGAATAAAGAGGTATTTTATCATAACCGCTAAAATACCTGCATAAAGCAGTGACTTTCAGCATGTAAACATCCATTTAATAACAGGAGGGTGTTAATACTATAAGTTTGGAGTCCTTCCACCGTCAACAGGCAGATTTATTCCGTTAATGTAGGCAGCAGCTGGTGAGGCAAGAAAAGCAACAGCTGCAGCAACCTCACTGGCTTCGGCAAACCTGCCCAATGGAATTTCGCCGATCATTTCTTTCTTTATTTTTTCGGCAGACTCACCCGTGCGTGTTGATTTTGCTTCAATGATTGATGATAAACGCTGCGTCATGGTGGCTCCCGGAAGGACATTATTGACTGTAATATTACTTTTTCCTAATTCATTGGCAAGGGTCTTGGCCCAATTGCCCACAGCAGCACGAATGGTATTGCTAACTCCTAAATTAGGAAGTGGTGCTTTTACTGAGGTTGAAATAATATTTATTATTCGTCCGTATCCGGAATTTTTCATTCCCTCTGCACACGCCTGAACCAACATGTGATTGCAGATCAAATGTTGATTGAATGTGTTCAGAAAATCTTCCGGTTTTGAGGCAAGTAATGGTCCTGATGCTGGACCACCTGTATTGTTTACCAATATATTAACAGGACCACTGCGCTGGATGAAATTTTCCACCAGCTCTTTCAGTTTAACCGGATCATTGAAATCGGCACACAAATACGAGTGAAGTTGATTATGTGATACAGAGAGTTCACTTTTAACCGCCTTCAATTGTTGTTCATTTCTTGCGATCAACGTTACATTCGCGCCCAGCTGTGCAAGTTCTTTAGCAACCGCTAGTCCAATTCCCTGTGTACTACCACAAACAATAGCTCTTTTATTTTTCAGATCCAGATTCATAAATCAATTTTCGTATTCTGTTTTCAAAATTACATTTAAACGCTCAATCACCAAATCCTTTTCAAAGCCTTTACTTAATAAATGATTGACGATCTTGTAAAAGTTTGTCCGATTATCTCCTACTTTCAAAAGGCGTATCTTCTTCTCAATTGCTTGATCCAGCACTCTCATGTATTCATCATCTTCCAGTTCTTTCAAAGCTTTCTTCATGCACGTTTCACTAATTCCATGCTTTTTAAGTTCTATTCTGATTTTCTGCTTCCCCCAATGTTTAATTCTCATTTTTCCTCTGGCGAATGCTAAAGCAAATCTTTCCTCGTTTAAAAAATTCTCTTCAATAAGTGTTGTGATTATATTCTCAGCTACCTCGCCTTTTATCCCCAATAAAAAAAGTTTTTGACGCGCATCCGATTGCGCTCTCTCTTGATAAGCACACCAGTTTTTCATTTTCTCCAGCGCAACAAAAGGTGTGATATTAACCAGCTTTCTCATTAAAGTGCTAATTTATTTATTACTTTGCAATTATTCTTTCCAAGGGGAGAAATAATAAGACTATTCATTACAATTTCAATGATCGAAATTCCCATATCACTATTGAATGAACTTGAAGGTTCTGAAGGATTTGACAGAGAAGATTTCATTGCCGCCCATCAACAAGAAATTCCGGTGAGTATCCGACTCAATCCATTCAAGAAATGCGAAATGGATCTTGTGCTTGGAAATAAAATTGATTGGTGTGATAATTCCTTCTATCTAAATGAAAGGCCCTCTTTTACTCATGATCCGCTATTTCATGCAGGAGCATATTACGTTCAAGAAGCAGGGAGTATGTTTCTGGAATGGGCATTGAAATCGATTAAGGATCTGCCGGAAGATCCTATTGCCCTGGATCTTTGTGGATCACCGGGAGGAAAAAGCACTATTCTCAGTTCATTCTTAGCGAACAAGGGTTTGCTTATTTCAAATGAGGTTATCAAAACCAGAACTGCCACGCTGGTTCAAAACTTGAACAAATGGGGGGCCGACAATTCTTTGGTGATCAATAATGACCCGAAAGACCTCGAAATATTAAGGGGTGAGATCGATCTATTGATCATAGACGCCCCTTGCAGTGGAAGTGGATTGTTTCGAAAGCAGCCTGACGCTATTCAGGAATGGAGTGTGGAAAATGTTGATTTCTGTGCCTCACGTCAGAAGCGAATACTGAGCGATTCCATTTCATTGCTAAAGGAAGGTGGCTATCTTTTTTACAGTACGTGTTCTTATTCTACTGAAGAGAATGAGTCAAATGTAGAATGGATGATAAAAGAACTAGATTTTGAATTAAAGGAAATTGAGATCCGGCCTGAATGGGGAATAGTAAAGACGGAATTCGGGTATAGATTCTATCCCAATAGAACAAAGTCGGAGGGATTTTTTTGTGCCTTGCTCCAAAAAAAGGAAGAAGGAAATGTTAAAAGGGCCAGAAAACAGAACAGAAAGCAAAACATTTTTGTTAAAAACTCTCCATTTCAACGTTTCTTTACCGAAAAACAAGGCGAAATCGTAAAATTCGGTGACCTTTTCCATTATTTGCCTCTGCAATTTGAAAAACTCGCATTTGTATGGGGAAGCAATTTGTATCTTAAAAAAGCAGGTGTTTGTCTAGGTGAACTGAAAGGAAAAGACATCATTCCGAATCACGAGCTTGCGTTAAGTTCCACAGCCGTTCACAGCGAAAAGATCAATTTGAATAAAGATGAGGCACTAACTTATCTTCGAAAACAGGAATTAAAGATTCAATCGTCTCTGAACGGATTTTCATTACTGGAATACAAGGGCTTAGGCATTGGTTGGGGTAAGGTTTTGGAGCGTAGATTCAACAACTACCTGCCCTCAGAACTAAGAATTCTATCCTAAAAATCGCCCCAAGGTAAATTTCCTGGAAATTTAGTCCGAAAACATCAATAAATTTTTGCATGTTTCAAAAGTATTATTACCTTTGCAATCCCAATTTTTAGGGGTAGTTCTTTGTCATCATAAAAAAGCCGAAGTAGCTCAGCTGGTAGAGCTCCTGATTTGTAATCAGGCGGTCGGGGGTTCGAGTCCCTTCTTCGGCTCTTTTGTACCAGGGGTAATACCAGAGTGGCCAAATGGGGCAGACTGTAAATCTGCTGACTTCGTCTTCGGTGGTTCGAATCCATCTTACCCCACAAGGCCGCTACAAAGTTTCAATTATAAATGAAATGATGTTCCGGTACAGCGAATACATTGACTTTGTCCTTAATACCTGGACTGGTGAATGAAAAGCGGAAGTAGCTCAATTGGTAGAGCTCCAGCCTTCCAAGCTGGAGGTTGCGGGTTCGAGACCCGTCTTCCGCTCCAAAGTGAGAGAGATCGTTGAGGTAGAGATAGAGATTGTGTGCAGTTGATTATCACATACCCACTTTGTGTGGGACGGAAAACAGAAAGGCTTGTGTATCACGGCATTTCTGATTCCGGAAGTCCCCAAAATAGAGGGACTTTTCGTGTATAAGAAAGTAAGTTCTTTAAATGATGGGTTTGAAAATTGAATTTGGTGCTTTATCACAGGAATTCAGAATTGAAAAAGGATCGTCACAAAAAAAGCTTGAGTCGATCCGGCTTCAAAATAAGCTGTTGTAGCTCAGTGGTAGAGCACTTCCTTGGTAAGGAAGAGGTCGGCAGTTCAATCCTGCTCAACAGCTCAAAAGGTGTTGAAAGGGCAACTGAAACGCAGCAGTGAACCGATCAAAAAAATGAATGGAATAATTTTAATTAACATAAAATAAAACAAACAAGAAAAATAAACAACTATGGCAAAAGAAAAATTCGACCGTTCCAAACCACATGTGAACATTGGAACAATTGGTCACGTTGACCACGGAAAAACTACACTAACCGCTGCTATCACTACAGTTTTAGCTGAAAAAGGATTAGCTGATGTACGCGATTTCTCATCGATCGACAACGCTCCTGAGGAAAAAGAACGCGGTATTACAATCAATACTTCACACGTGGAGTATGCAACTGAAAAACGTCACTATGCACACGTTGACTGTCCAGGCCACGCTGACTACGTTAAGAACATGGTTACAGGAGCTGCACAGATGGACGGAGCAATTCTTGTTGTTGCTGCAACTGACGGACCAATGCCACAAACACGTGAGCACATCCTTCTTGCTCGTCAGGTAGGTGTACCTCGTATCGTTGTTTTCATGAACAAAGTTGACATGGTTGAAGATGCTGAGTTATTAGACTTAGTTGAAATGGAGATCCGTGAATTACTTTCATTCTATAAGTTTGACGGAGACAATACTCCAATCATCCGCGGTTCTGCTCTTGGTGGACTTAATAAAGACGCTAAATGGGTTGGAAAGATCATGGAATTGATGGATGCTGTTGACAGCTACATTCCACTTCCTCCACGTGAGAAAGATAAGCCGTTCTTGATGCCGGTTGAAGACGTGTTCACGATCACTGGTCGTGGTACAGTTGCAACTGGACGTATCGAGTTAGGTGTGATCAACACAGCTGATAACGTTGATATCATCGGTATGGGAGCTGAGAAATTATCTTCAACTGTAACAGGTGTGGAGATGTTCCGTAAGATCCTTGACTACGGTGAGGCTGGAGATAACGTAGGATTACTATTACGTGGTGTTGAGAAAAAAGACATCAAACGTGGAATGGTAATCTGTAAGCCGGGTTCTGTAAAGCCACACACAAAGTTCAAAGCTGAGGTGTATATCTTGAAAAAAGAAGAAGGTGGACGTCACACTCCATTCCAAAATAAATATCGTCCTCAATTCTATTTCCGTACAACTGACGTTACAGGAGAGATCGAATTAGAGGCAGGACGTGAGATGGTGTTACCTGGTGACAACGTTACGATCACTGTAAACCTTATCAATGCAATTGCAATGGATAAAGGATTACGCTTCGCTATCCGCGAAGGTGGACGTACAGTTGGTGCAGGTCAGGTAACTGAGATCTTAGCCTAAGCCATAGTAATAGATAGGGCGGAATGGCAGCCATAACGGCTTGCCATTTTCGCCGTTTCTAACGGTGGCCGTTTGAATTATTAATTACGGGCATAGTTCAATGGTAGAATAGCGGTCTCCAAAACCGTTGATGGGAGTTCGAATCTCTCTGCCCGTGCAAATCTGAAGTAAGAAATCAGATTCAAGAAGCTAGAAAATATTCTCTCTTCTTAAATCTTAGATCTCACTTCATAAATTTAAAAGAGAATGAGTAAAATAGGAACCTATATTTCGGAAACACGCAATGAACTGTTCAATAAAGTAAGCTGGCCAACCTGGCCTGAACTTCAAAGCAGTGCTGTAGTGGTAATGGTATCTTCCATTATCATTGCATTGGTAGTTTTCTCAATGGATTTTCTTTTCGAGATCTTAATGAAACAAGCTTACGAAATAATTAAGTAAACATCATGGCACAAACAACAAAGATCGACCCTTCAGTCAAAAAATGGTACGTGGTGCGTGCTATAAGCGGACAGGAGAAGAAAGTGAAGCAATATATTGAGATGGAGATCAGCCGTTTAAAACTGAACGATTATGTATCTCAGGTTTTGATACCTACAGAGAAGATCATTCAGATCAGAAACGGTAAGAAAACCACTAAAGAGCGTTCTTTCTATCCGGGTTATGTTTTGATCGAAGCTGCTTTGGGTGGCGAGATTCCTCACATCATTAAAAATATAACAGGAGTTATTGGTTTTCTTGGAGAAACGAAGGGTGGGTCACCAGTTCCAATGCGTTTGAGCGAAGTGAACAGGATCCTTGGTAAAGTTGACGAGTTAACAGAAAGTGAAGGAACCGTATCAACCAATTACATTGTTGGCGAGAATGTGAAAGTGATCAACGGACCATTCAACGGATTCAATGGAATCATTGAAGAAGTAATGGAAGACAAAAAGAAAATTAAAGTCACCGTGAAGATCTTCGGACGTAAAACTCCTGTAGAATTAAACTTCGGTGAAGTAGAAAAAGAATAAAGAAATTAAGGGATTGATCTCAGGCCTTTTGAGACGCTTTGCTGCTTCCAACTCAAAGTAATTAAGGCCGGAAAGATTCCTTGGTAAACAAACAAATAAATATAAACTAAAAATGGCAAAAGAGTTATCGGCAATTGTAAAGTTGCAAATCAAAGGTGGTGCTGCTAACCCCTCGCCTCCAATTGGACCGGCATTAGGTGCAAAAGGTGTAAACATCATGGAGTTCTGCAAACAGTTCAACGCAAGAACCCAGGAATCTCCGGGAAAAATTCTTCCGGTGATCATCAATGTTTACAACGATAAGTCGTTTGATTTCGTTATCAAACGTCCTCCTGTTGCAGTTCAGATCATGGAGCACGCGAAGCTGAAAGGCGGATCTGCTACCAGTAACCGTAAAAAAGTTGGTTCCTTATCTTGGGATCAAGTGAAAAAGATTGCTGAAGATAAGATTGTAGACATGAATTGCTTTACAATCGAATCGGCAATGAGTATGGTTGCAGGAACAGCCCGAAGCATGGGTGTCACAGTAACAGGCAATAAGCCTTTCTGAAAAATCAATTATTAACTAAAAACAAAGCTTAACAAATGGCAACGTTGACTAAAAAAAGAAAAGCTGTTATCGCGAAATTCGATGGTAACAAGCAGTACTCCGTGGCCGAAGCAGCGAAGATCGTGAAGGACATCACCACGGTTAAATTCGACGCATCGGTGGATCTTGCGATCCGTTTAGGAGTTGACCCACGTAAAGCTAATCAAATGGTGCGCGGCACAGTTACCTTACCTCACGGTACCGGTAAAACAATGCGTGTTCTGGCAATTGTAACTCCTGATAAGGAAGCAGAAGCCAAAGCTGCAGGTGCTGATCATGTTGGATTAGACGAATTCATTGAAAAGATCAAAGGTGGATGGACAGACATCGATGTGATCATTACTATGCCATCAGTGATGGGTAAAGTAGGAGCACTCGGACGTGTGTTGGGTCCCCGTGGTTTAATGCCTAATCCAAAAACCGGAACTGTTACCATGGACATTGGTAAAGCAGTGAAGGACGCGAAAGGCGGAAAGATCGATTTCAAAGTAGACAAAGCAGGAATCATTCATGCAGGAGTTGGAAAGGCAAGTTTCAATGCCGATCAACTTGCTGAAAATGCAAATGAGCTGATCACTACTGTCCTTAAACTCAAACCTAGTTCTGCAAAAGGCACTTACGTTAAGTCGGTGACCATGAGCAGCACAATGAGCCCCGGAATTGCGATCGACACCAAATTATTCAACTAAACAAAAACGCTGTTTCAGAAATGAAACAAAAACTTAAAAAAACAAGTCATGAATAAATCAGAAAAAACAGAAATGATCAACCAGTTGGTAGAAAAGCTAAATGCCAACACCAAGATCTATCTGGCAGATTGTTCTACACTCACTGTTGAAAAAGTGAATGCGTTCCGTAGAAGTTGTTTCGAGAAAAAAGTATCCATTACAGTTGTAAAAAATACTTTGCTTAAAAAAGCAATTGAGCGTGCCAACGACAGTAAGTTGGCTGAGTTGATCCCGGCTTTAAAGGGAGAAACTGCTTTGATGTTCTCTGAAACTTCCAATGCACCGGCAAAACTGATCAGGGATTTCAGAAAGAAAGATTCTAAACCGGCTCTAAAAGGAGCTTACGTTGAAGAAACGATCTATTTAGGAGATAACAACCTTGAATCACTTGCTTCATTGAAATCTAAGAACGAATTGATCGCAGATGTGATCTTCTTACTTCAGTCTCCAATCAGCCGCGTGATCGGTGGATTAGAGAACAAAAAAGGCGGAGAAGACGCAGCAGCATAACAAAAGTGAATGAACAAAAATTAAAAACAAAAACTAACAATTTTAAAATCCATAAAAATGGCAGATGTAAAATCAATAGCTGAAACATTAGTAGGCTTAACAGTAAAAGAAGTACAGGACCTTGCTAAAATCCTGAAAGATGACTACGGAATTGAACCGGCTGCTGCGACAGTAGTTGCAGGTGGTGGTGCTGCAAGTGGCGGAGATGCTGCTGCTGCAAAAACAACTTTCGACGTTATCCTTAAAGAAGCTGGTGCAGCTAAACTTGGTGTTGTGAAAGTAGTTAAAGACCTTACCGGTTTAGGACTGAAAGAAGCAAAAGATCTAGTTGACGGTGCTCCAAAACCTGTGAAAGAAGGTATCGGTAAAGAAGAAGCTGAAGCAATTAAAAAGGCTTTAGAAGAAGCCGGTGCTAAAGCAGAAATTAAATAATACTGCTCTCGCTTTTTAGAAGAAGATCCTCCCTTAACGGGGAGGATCCTTTTCTCTTTTTGCATTAAAAAACGGAACTATAGGCCTGTCAACATTGTATTAATTTAATCTTTTTAACCTTGGCTGCAAGTACAAAACAACAAAAACGAGTTAACTTCTCGTCAAATAAGTTCCCGGTTGAATATCCCGATTTCTTGGATATTCAGGTGAAATCTTTTCAGGATTTCTTTCAATTAGAAACCACTCCCGAAAACAGAAAGAAAGAAGGTTTATTCAAGGTGTTTGCCGAGAATTTTCCAATATCTGACGCACGCAACAACTTCGTGCTTGAATTCAAAGACTATTATATCGATCCACCACGTTACGCTATTGATGAGTGTATTGAGCGTGGATTAACCTATTCAGTACCTCTTAAGGCTAAATTGTACCTTTATTGTACTGACCCTGAACATGAGGATTTTGAACCGATCATGCAGGATGTGTACCTAGGTACCATTCCATACATGTCACCTAAAGGTTCATTCATTATAAACGGTGCAGAACGTGTGATCGTTTCTCAGTTGCATCGTTCTCCTGGCGTATTCTTCGGACAAAGTCGCCACGCTAACGGAACCAAATTATACAGTGCTCGCGTTATCCCATTCAAAGGTAGCTGGATCGAATTCGCTACTGATATCAATAACGTGATGTATGCTTACATCGATCGTAAGAAAAAATTACCGGTTACTACTTTATTACGTGCTATCGGATTTGAAAGCGATAAGCAGATCCTCGAGATCTTTGGATTGGCTGACGAAGTAAAAGTAAGCAAGGCAGGATTAAAACGTGAAGTTGGACGTCGTTTGGCTGCACGTGTACTTAAAACCTGGCTGGAAGATTTTGTTGATGAGGACACCGGAGAGGTAGTTTCAATTGAGCGTAACGAAGTTATTCTCGATCGTGAAACAATTCTTGAAGAAGAACACATTGATCAGATCGTTGATGCTGATGTAAAATCGATCATCCTTCACAAACAAGATATCAATACAACTGATTTTGCGATCATCTATAACACACTACAGAAAGACTCAACCAATTCAGAGAAGGAAGCGATCGAATTCATTTATCGCTTGCTTCGTAACGCTGAACCACCGGATGAAGAAACTGCAAGAGGTGTGATCGACAAATTATTCTTCTCCGATAAACGTTATGACCTTGGAGAAGTTGGTCGTTACCGTATCAATAAAAAATTAGGATTGAACATCCCTATGGAGATCCGTGTCCTCACAAAAGAAGACATGATCCTCATTATTAAATACCTGATCGAATTGATCAACTCAAAAACAGATGTGGATGATATCGATCACCTATCAAACCGTCGTGTTCGTACAGTTGGTGAACAATTGTATTCTCAATTCGGTGTTGGTCTGGCGCGTATGGCCCGTACAATTCGTGAGCGTATGAACGTTCGTGATAACGAGGTCTTCACTCCTACCGACTTGATCAATGCTAAAACTCTTTCTTCAGTGATCAATTCCTTCTTCGGAACGAATCAGTTATCACAGTTCATGGATCAAACCAACCCTCTTTCGGAGATCACGCACAAGCGTCGTCTATCGGCACTCGGGCCCGGAGGTTTAAGTAGAGAGCGTGCAGGATTTGAGGTTCGTGACGTACACTATACGCACTACGGACGTCTTTGTACCATCGAAACACCGGAAGGTCCAAACATTGGTCTGATCTCTTCACTTTGTGTTTACGCTAAAGTAAATAAACTCGGATTCATTGAAACTCCATTCAGAACTGTAACAAATTCGAAAGTGGATGTGAACAAGCCGATCACTTATTTAACAGCTGAAGAAGAAGATCAAAAGAATATTGCTCAAACAAATTCTAAGCTTGATGACAAAGGTAATTTCCTTAACAAGAAAGTAACTGCACGTTACGAAGGAGATTTCCCTGTTCTTGAGCCTGAAAAGATACACTTGATTGATGTCGCTCCTAATCAGATCGCATCAATTGCTGCATCCCTTATTCCATTCTTAGAGCATGATGATGCCAACCGTGCCTTGATGGGATCGAACATGCAACGTCAAGCAGTTCCATTAATGCGTCCACAAGCTCCAATTGTAGGAACAGGTATCGAAGCACGTGTTGCTGAAGATAGTCGCGTTCTTATCAATGCAGACGGAGAAGGTGTTGTTGAATACGTTGATGCAAACACGATCACCATTCGTTACAATCGCAGCGAAGAAGAGAAATTGATCTCTTTTGAAGGTGATGTTAAATCGTATAAGCTTACAAAATTCCAAAAGACCAACCAAAGTACTTGTATGAATCTGAAACCGATCGTTAAGAAAGGTGATAAAGTTTCAAGAGGTCAGGTTCTTTGCGAAGGATATGCAACACAGGATGGCGAATTAGCCTTAGGAAGAAACCTGAAAGTGGCGTTCATGCCATGGAAAGGTTACAACTTTGAGGATGCCATCGTGATCAGCGAAAAAATTGTACGTGATGATATCTTCACATCCATTCACATTGACGAGTACACATTAGAAGTACGCGACACAAAACGTGGTATGGAAGAATTGACTCCGGATATCCCTAACGTAAGTGAAGATGCAACAAAAGATCTTGATGAGAAAGGAATCATCCGAATTGGAGCAGAAGTAAAAGAAGGTGATATTCTTATCGGTAAGATCACTCCAAAAGGAGAAACAGATCCTTCACCGGAAGAAAAACTTCTTCGTGCGATCTTTGGTGATAAAGCCGGAGACGTAAAGGATGCTTCTCTTCGTGTATCTCCTTCCATTAAAGGGGTTATTGTAGACAAAAAATTATTCTCTCGTGCAGTAAAAGATAAAAAACAAAAAGCGGAAGAAAAACCACTTATTGAAAAACTGGATTCAGATCAGGAGAAAAACGTTTACAACCTAAAACTAAAATTAGTTGACAAGCTTTTTGTACTTGTGAATGGAAGAACTTCTCAGGGTGTGACAAACATTCTTGGTGAAGAAGTGATTCCTCGCGGAACAAAATTCACTCAAAAATTACTTGAGCGTATTGACTTTACAGAAGTGAATCCAAGCAATTGGACCACTGATAAAGACAAGAACGAACAAGTTGAGCGTTTGCTTCACAACTTCATGATCCATTTCAATGATTATTTAGGTAAGTACAAACGTGAAAAATTCCAGATCACTGTTGGTGATGAATTACCAACCGGAATTGTTCAGCTTGCAAAAGTTTACATCGCACAGAAACGTAAATTAAAAGTAGGTGATAAAATGGCTGGTCGTCACGGTAACAAGGGTATCGTTGCCCGTATCGTGAAAGAAGAAGACATGCCATTCCTTGAAGACGGAACACCAGTTGACATTGTATTGAATCCATTGGGAGTACCTTCTCGTATGAACTTGGGTCAGATCTATGAAACAGTGTTGGCTTGGGCAGGAGAGAAATTGAATCTGAAATTCTCAACTCCGATCTTCGACGGTGCTACCGTAGAAGAAATAGATGAATACACGAAAAAGGCAGGACTTCCTCAACACGGAAGAACTTACCTATACGATGGTGGTACAGGCGAGCGTTTTGATCAGCCTGCAACTGTTGGTATCATCTACATGCTGAAACTTGGTCACATGGTTGATGATAAGATGCATGCTCGTTCTATCGGACCTTATTCACTTATTACGCAACAGCCTCTTGGTGGTAAAGCACAATTTGGTGGTCAGCGTTTTGGTGAGATGGAGGTTTGGGCACTTGAAGCATACGGTGCTGCCAATGTACTTCAGGAATTACTCACTGTAAAATCTGACGACGTAATGGGCCGTGCGAAAGCTTATGAATCAATTGTAAAAGGAGAGAACATTCCAACTCCGGGCATACCTGAATCATTCAATGTATTGCTCCATGAGTTAAGAGGTCTTGCACTTGACATAACAATGGATTAAAACTGAGCACAAGAATTAAATAATTTTAATAACGAAAACCAGCATATAAAAAATGGCGTTAAGAAGAGATAATAAGCAAAAATCGAACTTTTCAAAGATCACGATCAGTCTGGCTTCCCCGGAAACCATTCTTCGCAGATCAAGTGGTGAAGTTCTGAAACCAGAAACCATCAACTACAGGACCTATAAGCCTGAGAGAGATGGATTATTCTGCGAGAGGATCTTCGGTCCGGTAAAAGATTTCGAATGTCATTGTGGTAAATACAAACGTATCCGTTACAAAGGGATCGTTTGCGATCGCTGCGGAGTGGAAGTAACTGAAAAGAAAGTTAGACGTGAACGCATGGGCCATATCAATTTAGTGGTTCCAGTTGCTCACATCTGGTATTTCCGTTCACTTCCAAATAAGATTGGATATTTATTAGGATTGCCTACCAAGAAACTGGATATGATCATTTACTACGAGCGTTATGTGGTGATCAATGCAGGTGCTGCTGCTGCAAACGGTATCTCTTATCTTGACTTCCTAACCGAAGAAGAGTATTTGAATGCAGTTGATGCATTGCCTAAAGAGAATGGTGCATTGGACGACAGTGATCCGAATAAATTCATCGCTAAAATGGGTGCTGAGGCAATTCAGGACTTACTAGCAAGATTGAACCTGGACGAATTATCATACGATCTTCGTCACAAAGCCGGAAACGAAACTTCACAGCAACGTAAGAACGAAGCTTTGAAACGTCTTCAGGTAATTGAAGCATTCCGTCAGGCAAATCAAAATGTAGTGAATCGTCCTGAGTGGATGATCGTAAAAGTTGTTCCTGTGATTCCACCTGAATTACGTCCATTGGTTCCATTGGACGGAGGACGCTTTGCAACTTCCGATCTGAACGACCTTTATCGTCGTGTGATCATCCGTAACAACCGTTTAAAGCGTTTGATCGAGATCAAAGCTCCGGATGTTATCTTACGTAACGAGAAACGTATGTTGCAGGAATCAGTTGATTCCCTGTTCGACAACTCACGTAAATCAAATGCAGTTAAAACCGATAGTAACCGTGCTTTAAAATCACTTTCTGATTCATTGAAAGGAAAACAAGGACGTTTCCGTCAGAACTTACTTGGTAAACGTGTTGACTACTCTGCACGTTCCGTAATTGTTGTAGGACCTGAATTGAAATTGCACGAATGCGGTCTGCCTAAAGAAATGGCGGCTGAGTTATTCAAGCCATTTATCATTCGTAAAATGATCGAGCGTGGTATTGTGAAAACAGTAAAATCCGCGAAGAAGATCGTTGACAGAAAAGAACCAATTGTTTGGGATATTCTTGAAAATGCATTGAAAGGACATCCAGTTCTTTTGAACCGTGCCCCTACTCTACACAGATTAGGTATTCAAGCCTTCCAACCAAAATTGATCGAAGGAAAAGCGATCCAGTTGCACCCACTTGTTTGTACAGCCTTTAACGCTGACTTTGACGGGGATCAAATGGCGGTACACGTTCCATTAGGACATGCCGCAATTCTGGAAGCTCAGATCTTGATGCTTGCCTCACACAACATTCTTAATCCATCTAACGGTGCGCCGGTTGCCGTTCCTTCTCAGGACATGGTACTCGGTTTATATTACTTAACCAAATCAAAAAAGAACTTACCAAAAGATCCTGTAAAAGGAGAAGGTAAGATCTTCTATAGTGCAGAAGAAGTGATCGTAGCGTTAAACGAGAAAAGCGTTGACCTGCACGCGATGATCAAGATCAAGATCAACAATGCACTCGAAAAAGATCAACTGGTCACCAAGATCATTGATACATCTGTTGGACGTGTGATCTTCAATACGGTTGTACCGTTTGAAGTAGGTTACATCAACGAACTACTTACAAAGAAATCACTTCGTGATATCATTGGAATGGTGGTAAAGAAAACAGGTATGGCAGCAACTGCCAAATTCCTGGATGATATCAAAGAATTAGGATTCCGTACAGCGTTCAAAGGAGGATTATCCTTTAACCTTGGCGATATCCAAACTCCGGATGAGAAGATCAAGATCATTGCTGAAGCTCAGGAACAAGTTGACGAGGTTATCAATAACTATAACCTTGGTTTCATCACAAACAATGAGCGTTACAATCAGATCATCGATATCTGGACACATACAAACTCTAAAGTTACCAAGCAGGTACTAGATAAATTAAGCACAGACAGACAAGGATTCAATCCGGTTTACATGATGCTTGATTCAGGAGCCCGTGGTAGTAAAGAACAAATTAAACAGCTTAGCGGAATGCGTGGTCTGATGGCGAAACCTCAAAAAGCAGGTGACACCACAGCATCCATCATTGAGAATCCGGTATTATCGAATTTCCGTGAGGGATTATCCATCCTTGAGTATTTTATTTCAACTCACGGTGCGCGTAAAGGTTTGGCCGATACAGCTCTTAAAACAGCCGATGCCGGTTATCTGACTCGTCGTTTAGTTGACGTTGCACAGGATGTTATCATCAATGAAGGTGATTGTGGAACACTTCGCGGATTAAGCATGAGTGCACTCAAGAACAACGATGATGTAATTGAAGCATTATATGACAGGATACTAGGTCGTACAACAGTAAATGATGTATATCATCCTACAACCGGCGAACTTATTGTTGGTGGTGGAGAAGTGATCACTGAAGATATTGCTGCTACGATCGATAAATCACCAATTGAAACAGTTGACATTCGTTCCGTACTCACTTGCGAATCAAGAAGTGGAGTATGTGCTAAATGTTACGGAAGAAATCTATCGAACGGACGTCTAGTACAATTAGGAGAAGCTGTTGGTGTAATCGCCGCGCAATCCATTGGTGAACCAGGTACACAGTTAACACTTCGTACATTCCACGTGGGTGGTACAGCAAGTAACGTTGCTGCATCTTCAAGCCTCATCGCTAAATATGACGGTATCATTGAGATCGATGAATTACGTACAGTTGAGCGTGCAGGAGCAGAAGGAAAGAAAACCAATATTGTGATCGGACGTTCTACGGAAATGAGGATCGTTGATGCGAATACAGGTATCACTTTAACAACCGGAAATATTCCTTACGGATCTAACCTTTACATTAAGCCAGGAGCGAAAATGAAAAAAGGTGATATGATCTGCGATTGGGATCCATATAACGCTGTTATCGTTTCTGAATTCGGTGGAACAGTTGCTTATGATAACATCAAGGAGAACGTTACTTACCGTGAAGAATCGGATGAGCAAACAGGATTCCGCGAGAAAGTGATCATTGAAAGTAAAGACAAGACCTTAAGCCCTACAATGGCTATCGTTGATAAAACTGGTAAAGCCCTTAAAACATACAACATTCCGGTTGGAGCACATATCGTTGTAAATGAAAGTGCAAAGATCGAACCAGGACAAATACTTGTTAAGATCCCTCGTGTTACCGGTAAGACCGGGGATATCACAGGAGGTCTTCCGCGTGTAACCGAATTATTTGAAGCACGTAATCCAAGTAATCCTGCTGTTGTAAGTGAGATCGATGGAATCGTTACTTTCGGTAAGATCAAACGTGGTAACAGAGAAGTTGTTGTTGAAGCTAAAACAGGCGAGCAACGTCGTTACCTTGTTAATTTGAGCAAACACATCCTTGTTCAGGAGAATGACTTTGTAAAAGCAGGAGAAGCATTATCAGACGGCGCGATCAGTCCCGGTGATATCCTTGCGATCAAAGGTCCAACTGCCGTTCAGGAATACCTTGTGAATGAGATACAGGAGGTTTACCGTTTACAGGGACAAAAATTAAATGACAAGCACTTTGAAACGATCGTTAGACAAATGATGAGAAAAGTTGAGATCGTTGATCCGGGTGATACTATGTTCCTTGAACAACAATTGGTGAACAAAGTTGATTTCATGACTCAGAATGATGTGATCTACGGACAAAAAGTAGTGACTGAACCTGGCGACAGTGAAGAGCTGAAGCGTGGACAGATCATCACATCACGTAAATTACGCGACGAAAATTCAGTATTGAAACGTAAAGACAAAAAACTTGTTGAAGCACGTGATGCAGTTCCTGCAACAGCAAATCCTGTATTACAAGGTATCACAAGAGCATCTTTACAAACTAACAGCTGGATCTCTGCCGCATCATTCCAGGAAACAACAAAAGTTCTGAATGAAGCTGCTGTTAACGGAAAAGTAGATAATCTACTTGGACTGAAAGAAAATGTGATCGTAGGACATTTGATCCCTGCAGGAACCGGATTGCGTAATTACGAAAAACTGGTTGTAGGAAGCAAAGAAGAATACGAGCGTTTGATGGCTAGTAAAGAAGAGATCGAAGAAGAAGCCTAAATCCGTTCTAACATAATTCAATTTAAAAATCCCGGAAATTCTTCCGGGATTTTTTTTATCTAAACGTCTAAATATTCATTCGTGAAAACAGCTTATTTAACAATGAAAAACAGTGTTTTGTCGAAATAAAATATTAAATTTGATAGGCAGAAATGTCAATGATAAAAATGTTTTCCCACAGAGCTTTCACTGTAATATTCATCTTCTTTTTTTCATCCTTTTGTAATTTTTCTTATTCTTCCTTGATCAGAAAAGTTGCCATTCTGGATGTTACACAACGTAATGCGGAAACCAATGATGCTGAATTATTTTCCTTAAAGTATGTTTTAAAAACAAGTGGATTGAATTTTGTAGTTACAAACAATGTGGATACAGCGCGGAAATACGCTGTAATTATGATAAGCAGTAAAACGGAAACAAACACATTCACAACCCCGGAGAAAGATAGTTTGATCAAGTATGTGAATCTGGGAGGTGTTATCTTTTCTCCTTACGTTCGAGATCCTTATTTATACAGTGCCTTTGGGCTAAATGGAGGAAGTAATTCCAGCACCAATTACAAAATAAAATTTGAATCTATTCTGAACGAGCCGGCATTTCGTTGGCTTGATGATACAATGGAAACAACAGTGAGTCTTGGATCCATTTCATTTACATCTGTAGTCAATACCAGAAATTATAGCGTTGCTACCGCGAGTATTCTTGCCAAGTATGATAACGGCAATATCGCTATCACCCGTAATTCATATGGACAAGGAAAAGCCTATTCATTGGGATTCACTTATAAAAACATGTTTCTGGTGAATCAACAAAATAGAGATTATACTGCCAATCGATCTTATAGCAATGATTTTGAACCCAGCAGCGATGCCATTCTCTTATTTTTAAAAGCGGCCATTCTTTCTCATGTTCCCTTTCTACCTCATCTTCATACAAGCCTATACGATAGCAAGAGCACGGTCATGATCACACATGATGTGGATGCCACAACTGCATTCGACACTATGAAATACTATTCTGATTATGAAAAGGGAATCAATCTTCTTTCCACTTATCTGATCACAACACATTATGTGAATGACGGTGCTTTGAGTGATTTCTACAATGCGATCAATATCCCGAAAGTACATTACGTAAAGAATCAGGGTCACCTACTTGCAAGTCATTCAGTCGGACACTTTCCTGACTTTAACAATGAAGCAGTATTTCCTCTTGGTGTTCTTGGCAATACCAGTTCCAATTACCAGCCTTTCAATCAAGGAAATGCCAACCCTACCACTAACGGTTCGGTATTAGGCGAAACCGAAGTTTCAAAAAATCTTCTCAATACCGAATTCAACACACAAATAAAAACCTTTCGACCCGGCTATCTGTGTTTCAACAAATACATGATCAATGCACTTGACTCACTTGGCTATCGTTACAGTTCAACTTACGCTGCAAACGATGTCCTCTGCAATTTTCCCTATTTAAGTAAAAAGAACAACGCTTCCGAAGGTGCTACTTCTAGAGTATGGGAAATTCCAATGACCATCTCTGATGTGATCTCCTCTAATCCTATCTCCGCCTCTAACTGGCCACAGCGCGTACAAAAATGGCTGGACGTTAGCAACCGGAATAAAAGAAATTATGCTCCAACCGTATTACTGATCCACCCCAATCGAATATTCAAATTACTGGCTGAACAAAATTACATTGCGGGATTAAGCAATGATTATTTAGTAACGAATCTGGAAGAGTATGGAGATTTTTGGATTGGACGAGATTCTATTCGTTACAATAGCTCTCTCAACTCAGGCACCCTGACCATACAAATACCCAATCAATCCCTTCCCCTTTCCAATAACATCAGTTTTATTGTAAATGACGGTAAATTACTTTCCAAAATTGAAGTAAGGGATGGCAATAATAACCTCTTGAATTTTCTTTCATCAGACTGGGATGGCAATGACAAGATCCTGTATCAGAAAGCACATCCAGTAGTGAATCTATCAGAGAATTTCATTTACAACAAACAATCAGAAGTAAAGGTTTTTCCAAATCCTTGCCATGAGATCTCCTACATTGAAATTCCTTCGGGATACAAACAATGTAATATCATTCTCTATGATGTGAATGGAAAGATAATGGAACAGATCTGCTCTGAAAATATAAGTCTCATACCAATTAAAAATCACGGATACAATGGTTTCTATTTTGCGAGCGTGATCGCAGATGAGAAACAAATTGCCGTTTTAAAGATCCTTTTCAATTAATCTCCATCAAACAAAATCGCTACATATTTATCTTCTTGTTTGTTGTAAATCTCATAACATCAGCTTTTGCTCAATCGCCAAAGCAAGATTCCACTGTTTCTGATTATATCAAAGCACTGACTGCCTTATGGGATAAGAACAAAGAAGGTACATTCAATGAGTTTTTGTATAACGGCACTACTCCGGCTCAACAAACATTTACTTTTTACTCCGCAGGACAGCACACAAAGAACCAACTGCAATACGAACTCCTTTTAAAAAGAAATGAATTACAAAGACAGGTTTACAGAAAAGATGTCGGCCTAAGTTTAGGAGGTGCCTACCAGGAAAACCTTGCAGCTCCGTTTGCCAGTCCGGAAGATGCTGTTGTATTCCGCAGAAAATTTCAAGTGGGATTGGAATGGGATGTACTTAAAGGTGGATTTGTAGAGAACAGAACAAAGATCCGTTCATTGGAAAATGATCTTGTTTTTCTAAAGACCGGAAAAAAAGGAACACCCGGACATCAGATCTCCACCTTACAGGATTTCACCAAAATACTTGAATACTTCAACACAAAAAAAATAAAAATACTTGAAAAAAGAAGTGCATTGATCAACCAGCAAAATGCCCTGGCGGCAACACTCTGGGAAATGAAACAGATCACCGGTGATGCTTATTTGAAATCCATCGAACACAAAACGCATATCAATACGCAATCCAGACTATATAATGGATACAATGAAGATGCAAGAAAGATAAAAGGCAACGAACAGATAGAATTGAAGCCGGCCATATTTGACATCGATTTCGGAAAGATCATATCTTACATTGACAGTCTTAAGCTGAACAATGATTCCAGTGTCACTGCAAGCCTTCCCAATCCAAAGCTGAACGCTTATTACAAGGACATGAGTTTGAAGTTATATACCCGTTACAATTATTACGATGTATTCAATAATACCAATGTGAACAGAAATTTCCTCTCATTTGGATTGAACATAACGGCACCATTGGCTTTCTCAACCAAACAAAAGAATGAGATCGATGCTATTAACAATAAACTAAAGTACTTACAGGAAAACAACACCGAATCTTCAACAGAAAGCAGCAACACTGAATATTTTCTTCTTAATCTATTCTATGAGTATCGCTACAAACTCAATCAGTATTTCACGCAGCTAGAAAAGAGAAAACAATTTGAAGAATTGATACGTACAGAGAATGTGAAACAAAAATTATACGACCTGGAATTCAATCCCAACACAGCCATATACATATTGGATGATTACTGGAGCAACAGCATTGAATTGTTGGATCTGCACCACCAGTTATACAGAACTCTTCTCAACATCTATGAAAAAGTTCCGGGACTGGATCTCAACAGCATCATCAAGCCGATCGATTTCTATGAATACAGCGGGCAACTTCCATTGCCAAGCAATAGTTCAATTTATATCTGGAGTAAAACGTTCAGTGATCACAATGAAACATTCATTTCAGAATACATCAAGGTAAACAACTACACCGATGTACTGATCTCATTTAAGAATGATCCAAAATACATTTCACAGATAAGTGAATTGATGAAGAATTATACTTCGTGTAATTATCACCTGATGATAGGACAAAACAAAGTCTTGAATTCAGGAATGAATAATTTACTGGATTCATTATCAAAGAACATAAGTCTTGAGCGTATCAAAGGAATTCACCTGGATGTTGAACCACAAGCGATGGATGATTTTAAAGAAAATAAGGATGCTTACTTCAAAAAATACCTGACTGTTTTTAATGAAGCGAAAGCTTTTGCCGATAAGAACAAACTTGAACTTTCAGTATCAATACCATTAAGCTTTCCGGAAAATGTACTTAGATCTATTTTCAACTCCTGTAACAAGGTTTATCTAATGGCCTATGAAAATGTGAATCCGGAATTCATTAGTCGAAAAATGGAGGAAGAAAAAAATGCCGGAAGTACAAAGATCGTTCTTGCATTACGTGCGAAAGATTTTGAAACCCGTGATGAAATGGAGAAACTCTTTACCAATTCAGGTATTCGAAATAAAGCATACCATGATCTGGAAAGCATGTACCAGCTAGATAAAAAAAGCATTCAGATCAAAGAGAATAAGGAAAGAAAGGAGGGTGACGAAAAATGAAAAGTATAAGCTTTCAAAGAAATAAATCGCTGATACGTGTTGTCAACGAAAAGCAGGGGAAACAAAAGAACAATTGGGACAGGATCATCTACCTTGCATTGCTTTGTCTATTTGTTTTATTACTCGGTTACTATGTATTTGTTAAACTATTCTTCATTCACGCGAATGGCCATGTGATAATTGAAAGTACAAAAGTAAGATTGACCGACGACGCAAGGATCATTGACTTTTATGTCAGTGAAGGGGACAGTGTTCGATTGAATGACACACTTTTCTCCTACGCACTTGATTTGGATCAGGATCAGGCTTCACGCTCCACTTTCAATTCAGATATTATTTCGGAAGCACAGGGAGAAACAAGAGACCTATGGCATTTGAAAGAAAGCTATAATCTCAAAAAATCGATTGAACTAAATTATACCAAGATCAAAGAGAACAAAGAGCTCATCAATTCGTACAATGAGGAAATAAAACGTCTTACCAACGAAGTGATACTTGATGTACTTCCTAAAACACGCTTGGATGTTGTGCAGAATGAGATCATCAAATTAAAGAACGAGAACAAACAATTGATAGACGAGAACAATACGTACGCCCGACTCATGAACTCGATCACGCCCTTGCCGGCAAACAGCACAAGAAAAAGCAAGAGAAGATCGAAAAGGAAAGGTGGTAATAATGTTGAGCAGCCAAAGAGTATTCCGATCAACAAACTTTTCTTTACCGATGAATTACTCAGTCATGAAAAATTCTTCAGGGCACCCATGAGCGGTATCGTGACCCGGATCTACATTAAACCAAGTGAGACTGCATTGAAAACAGAAGAGATTTTGAATATTCACCGTGGATTTCCAGCATTCATCAAAGCATTCTTTGAACAAAAAGATCTCCGGTATTTTTCGATCGGCGATAAATTTACGCTTGAATTTCCCGACGGTTCCAAAAGTATTGGAGTGTTAAAGAGATTCTACATTGCAACTTATCAGATGCCGGATGAATTTCAAGCGAAGTATGAACCAACTACCAGAACAATTGCCGGTGATATTTATCCAGAAAAAGAATCTGACAGGGAAAAATGGCTGATCTTTAATAAAATGAGTGTAGAAATATCTAAATACAAATATTAGGATGGAAGCGCTGAAAAGTAAAGTCTTTGAAATGCATAAAAATGTGATTGAACACAACAATCTTAAATTTTATGTGATCGAGAACGAAAGTACATTGAAGATCGAACATCTCATTGATTACAACGCAATCATTCTCGAAGCAATTGATCATGATTTCACTCGAACCATATTAAAAAAATTCAGAGCACACAGCAACCCTAATTTCTATCTGAAACCCATCTTTCTTCTAAATAGCAAGATTCAGAACGATCCATTTATCGAACAACTGCATGACGGCATTTTACTTTCTGCTGATCAGATCCCTGAAAAAAGCAATGAGGTGCATGACATAGAAAGCAGGGTAACGCATTTGGATAATGAACCAGGAAGCACTTTTGAGATACAACTTTTCAAAAAGATCCTGAACTACCTTTATACAAGAGAATCGAGAAATATAAAACCTTACACCTACGTTCATTCGTCCATTGGTTACACCTACCCGATCGTATCAGTCAATTTTGAATTATTTGAAGAGTACAGAGTGCTTGAGATCTTAAGCTGGGCAGAAGCAGAGAATTTGATCTGGCCCGATTTCATTGACCGCGCTTACTTCTGCAACAATTGCAAAGCAGGACATTTAAGTTACCGTGAAGTTTGTCCTACCTGTGATTCAGCAAATATGAAATCTCAGGATCTTGTTCATCATTTTCCGTGTGGTTACATTGGACCCATATCCGATTTTAAAAACAATATCGACAGCACATTGAATTGTCCGAAATGTTCAAAGAACTTGCGACATATTGGTGTTGACTATGATAAGCCATCGCTTATCAATCATTGTCAGAATTGCAATGAGGTGTTTCAGGATTATCTTGTGAAAGCTAAATGCGTTCATTGCGATCAGGATGGAGATGTTCAGTACTTACTCTCAAAAGATATTAATTCATACAAGCTGACTAAGAAGGGAAGATACGCTGCTACATCCGGCATCATGGGTAAAATGACTGAACAGGAAGATGAGATCTTTGGCTCCGTTAATTCAAAGACCTTCTTTACGATGATGTACTATGAGTCGGAACGCATGAAACACAACAATGCATTCAGAGCCAATATTGCAGCGCTTCAACTCGAGAACATTTTCGATCTCACACGTAAACTTGGAAAATCAAGGGAAAAAGCATTTTATACCGAACTGGTGCACATCATTCGTGAGAATATACGATCTACCGATTTCATCAATATTTCCAATCCTTCAATGATCTTCATCTGCATGATCGACACCGAACTCACAACTTCCAACTACTACGTAGGGAAGATCTGCGAGAAATTGAAAGAACTTGTAGTGAATAATTTCAATGGATTTGAACTGATCACCGAATTCAGAGTAGAATCATTAAGAAAAGATATTTCCTTTGAAAAACAGATGAAGGAACTCAGTAAATACCTGATTGAATCGCATGATTGAAGCGATAGATAGCTTTTTCAATTACATTGCCACGGTTGGACCAAATAAACTGGTAAGGGTATTCTGGTTCTTCGTATTCTTTGAATTCCTGCGCTTCTTTGTATTTGAACTCATTGTTTTGATCATCTGGAAACTGAACGAAAAGAAGAGAAGGAAAAAATACCATGACGGCAGAACACGTTTTTTCATTGAGCGTCCACTCATTTCTGTGATTGTACCCGGAAAGAACGAAGGGAAACACATTTACAAACTCATTATTTCCTTAAAAGAGCAAACCTACCGCAATTTTGAACTCATCGTTGTAGATGATGGATCGGATGACGATACAGAAACGATCTGTAAAAGTTTACAGAAAGCGGGACTGATCGATTTCTTTGTCAGGAATGATGTTCGGGGTGGAAAAGCATCTGCAGCAAATTTAGGATATCGCTTTGCAAGAGGAAAGATCATCGTCCACCTGGATGCCGACTGCAGTTATGATAATGACGCCCTGGAGAAGATCGTTATTCCATTTTATGTGAATGAAAATATTGGAGCTGTTGGAGGAAATGTATTTGTCAGAAATTACAAGGATAATCTTTGTACCACCTTACAGGCAATTGAATATGCCGATACAATATCCGCCGGACGTATTACCACGAGTTATTTGGGGATCTACAGAGTTGTATCAGGAGCATTCGGAGCCTTCACAAAAGAAGCACTCGATCGTGTAGGCGGCTGGGATATTGGTCCGGGATTAGATGGTGATATCACCGTTAAACTTCGTAAGCTGGGATACAAGATCGCGTTTGAACCGGAGGCGATCTGCCAGACCAGTGTGCCCGATAATTTCAGAAAACTGATGAAGCAACGTTTGCGCTGGGACAAATCCATCATCCGTTTTCGTTTAAGAAAACACCGTGATGTGTTTTATCCAAATGCGAAATTCTCTTTTTCCAATTTCTTTTCTTCACTCGAGAACATTGTCTATAATCTTATTCTGAATTTAAAATGGTGGGTGTATATTGGCGATCTGCTGATCAATTTCATCAATCAATTGAAATTTGTCTTCACTTTCAATATCATGCTTTACACCATCACCAATTATCTCAAATTCATTCTCTTTTCTCTATTCAGAAAAAGAAAGAATGAAACCGTGAGTTACTTTTTGATCTATATTCCCTGCATGGTATTTTATTTTGGGCTTTATTTACGATTGGTGAGAACGATAGCTTATACACAGGAATTCTTCTTCAAACAGTCGTATAAGGATCCTTGGAATCCACAAAAATCATCACAGCACGCCAAAGATCTGGGACTCTGAACTATTAAAATGGGGGCATTAAAACCAAAACCTACTTCTTTTCTTTTACACGCATCATCAATTTTTCAATTTGCATCATAGTTGGTAGCTGAGCTAATTGTATTCTCTTGGCATAGTGAATACTGTCTGTGATCTCCTTCTGTTTCATCTCAACAAGTAATTTCTTCTCTATCATTTCATGTTTCTGCTCTCCGATCTTGGCCTTTTGCTTTTCTGCAACTTTGTATCGATTAAAAATAAAGAATGAAAATATTATAATTGAACCTAAACCAAAAAGCGCCGCATTGCTATAGGTCTTCTCCTGTTTCAATTCAATTTCCAAAGCTCTTTTTCGCTCATAGGCAATTAGACTGTCTGCTGTTCTTTTCTTATCGTACACGTATTGAAAGTTGCGCGTAAGAGAGACCTTTCTGTTCAATTCATTCTTTAAACTGTCATCCATTTTTTGATAGATCTTTGACATTTTGTACGAATCCCTGTAATTTCCCTTTTCATAATAGATCTTACTCAATAATCTGGACGATGTACGTACATTATCCGGATAGCCAAGTTCAGTTGCTAAACGAAAACTTTCTGAGCCAAATGATTCGGCTTCTTTCAATTTTCCTTGCTTAAACAGAACTGATGCTAAATTATTTGCAGATAAAGCAATTCCATGTTTATTTCTGATCTCATCATAAATTTTCTTGCTTTCCAAAAAACAAATGGCAGCACTATCCAATTGTCCAACATCCTCATAGATCCTTCCAACATTATTTAATGCAACAGCTATTCCGGATCGATCGCCACTTTTTAAGAGAATCGAAGTATTAATGCTATAGAAATGCTTTGCCATTTTAAAATCTCCCATTTTTTTATAAACCAATCCCATTCCGTTATAACAGATCGCCTGACCATCCACATTCTTTAATTTCACGTGATACTCGAGTGCTTTTCTATAATGCTCTAATGCTTTCTCAAACTCACCGTTTTCATACAAAACTCCTGCAATATTGATGAGCGAGAATCCTATTCCGTCAAGATCATTTAACTTCTCATCAATTGCCAAAGCTTTATAATAATGATCGATCGCCTTCGGAATATCTCCCAGATCTTCGAACATATTTCCTATATTATTTAAAACACCGGCCTGCTCTTTGATCAATTTATTTGATTCGAGAAGTCGACGACCTTTTTCAAAATAATCCAGTGCCTCCTGGATCTTGCCTAAGTGATGATAGATATTTGCTATGTTTCCATATTGCCTGCTCTTTTGAAGAACATTTCCTGTTTTAAGATTTATGGCCAGACTCTTTCTATGAAAATACAAAGCACTATCATATTGTCCTAACAGATCATGAATATTACCCAGATTGCAATACACATTTGCCTCATTTTGAATATTACCAGTTTGAATTGAAACTTGCAGTGATTTTTTTAGATAATTTACCGCCTCTTTCGCCTTACCAATGCGTTGGTATAAAAAACCAATATTGTTAAGACATGTTTCATAGCAAGTCATGAAATAATCGTAAGAATTATCTTTCTTCTTGGAAACATCCAGACATTTTTTAGAAAAGTCCATTCCATTTTTCCATTGAAGTAAAGCAGAATCAGGATTCATATTCAAATAAGCTTCCCCCAGCAAAACATAGGCTGATGCGATCGTTGTATCCTCGCCATTAACAATTAATTGGCTAAGTGAATCGATCCTTCGATTCTGAGCTCGTGTAGCAAAAACGAGAAACAAGTGAATAACTATGATCTTATACTTAGACAATTATCCTGTTTTTTTAAGCTTATCAAAATTTCTGATCATAAATTTTTCACCGGGCAACATGGCGCGTTGTATCCGACTTGCATAACGAATACTATCAAGTAACTCTTTCTGTTTTTCCTCCAGTTCTTTTTTCTGCCATTCTACATTGTTCTTCTGATGCTCAATGATCTTACTTTGTAAACGTGTAAAATTAAAGCGACGATATATAAAAAGCGCGAGAACAACAAAAAGACCGATAGCAGCATATGAAAGTATTCGTTGACTTTCTTCTTGTTTCTTAGCCGAGGCGTAGATACCTTTTTCCTTCGCTGCTTTTATGCTGTCTGCCTGATGCTTTTTCCTGAATTCATAATCAAAACCACTTTGTAACAAGGCCTTTCTATTTTCTGAACTTCGCACGCTGTCCATCATAATTTTATGGAGATCTTGCATGTCGCATGCTTTTTTATATTCTGCTTTTTCATTATAGAGTTTAGCTAACAGACCTGAAGCTACAGCAATATTGCTAGGAAAACCAAGTTCCTTTGAAATCTTCAGACTTCTTTCAGCGTAGAGAACAGCGTTCTCCTTACGATTTAATGCTAAATACAAATTTGCCATTCCAAAAAGCGTACTGCAAATACCTTTCTTATCGCCAAGTTCTTCCCTTAATATCAGGCATTTCTCAAAGTATTCTTTTGCTTTATCGAATTCTCCTTTATTCTTATAAATATTACCGAAAGAATTTAATATGTTCGCCTCACCCCTCTTGTCTTGCAATTCCTTTTTCAAAAAAAGACTTTCTTCTAATAACTTCACGGCACTTTCATAATCCTTTTTCATTGCATAAGTTGTACCTAAATTGAATAAGGAAATGGCAATTGTCCTTTTTTCGCCCAAATCTCTTCTTATTACAAGCACTTTATTGTAATACTCAATTGCATTATCAAAATCGCCTTGCGTATTGTACATGGAGGCCAGATTGGAGTAAGCTTCTGCTATACCATGTTTATCCTTCGCTTTTTCACTGTGCTCCAAGGAATTCATGAACATTTCTGCAGCCGAACGATAATTTCCTTTCTTCAGATAAATTGCTCCTAATTGAACACAAGCCATTGCTATACCATAATCACTTTTACTCTTATTAAAGAAATAAATGGAATGTTTAAAGTGGTCAATAGACTCTTCATTCCTTCCTATGGCATACAACACTTTACCACTACTTGAATAATTCATGGCTGTTTCGTAAGCATTTACAGTTGTATCCGTATTCTGCCTGCATATCTCATAACACTTTAGCGCTTTTTCAAATTCACCCATTTGATCATAAAGTACGCCAAGATTATTATTTGCGTCAGCCAGTCCTTGTTTGTATCCAATTTTTTTGCACAAGGAAATACTTTTCTGATAATGTATCAACGCCTCATTTCCTTCGCCTTTTATTTTGAACAAAAAACCACGATAACATGCCAGATCGGCCAAGCGCCTTTCGTAAAAGTCGCAATCAATCTTTGAAGTTTTCCTTGAACTTAAATTCTTTTTTACCAGATTTTCTGCTTTCACCCACAATGTAACGGATGAATCTGGCATATCATAGACCAACTCTGCACCCAATGCAAGTAAATGCAAACATTTACTGCTATCCTGCTTATCATTGATTATCAATAATCGTAATGAATCTTTAACATCCTGCTGAGCATAATAACCATTCAAGAGAAAAATCCAGATAAATAAAAATGACCCTAAGGCACATCGTTTTCTCCTGGTTTTGATTCCTGAATTCATGTTTCATTTTAAAAATAGGTATAATATTTCTCGATAACAAGCCTAACGAAATTCGACTAATTTCGATGTTAATGATACTTGTCGGTAAATTCAGCGTTATTCCAAATTTCTGTTAAAAAGCAGGCATTGGCCTTTTTTTCCTAATATTGTGGCTCAGTATTTGAATACATTTAATAAAAAAATATGAAAAAAATAAGCCTAAGTTTTCTCTTCGCAGCCCTTTTAAGTTTCATGACTTTTGCCGGTGATGGCGATAAAATTCCTACTGCAACAATGAAGAAACTGGATGGATCCAAGATCTCTTCTACTTCCTTTTCAAATGATGGAAAACCAATGATCATCTCCTTCTGGGCCACCTGGTGCAAACCTTGTATCGCAGAATTGAATGCTGTACAGGAGAATTATGATGAATGGGTGAAAGAAACCGGAGTGAAATTGATTGCCATCAGTATTGACGATGCTCGTTCATCAGCAAAAGTTGGTCCGGTTGTGAAAACCAAAGGATGGAAATACGAAATTTATATTGACGAGAATCAGGATTTTAAACGCGCTATGAATGTGAACAATCCCCCTCAAACCTTCCTGATCGATGGGAAAGGGAACATTGTTTGGAGTCATACCGGTTTTTCAGAAGGAGATGAAGAAAAACTGTACGAAAATGTTAAAAAAGTAGCCAAAGGCGAAAAGCCAAATCATTGATAAAACACACATCGCACTGTTCAAAAAACCTCGGTCTAAAGCCGGGGTTTTTTTATTGCTAAATAATCAAAATTACCCTATTTTTGCTTGTATATGACGGCAAAAAACGGTAGTAGCTTTCTAGCTGCTTTTTTATTATTCCTAACGCTAAACCCATTTAATTCATCAGCGCAGGAAGTAAAAGATGAGATCAACTCCATACATGGAAATTTTCAAATAGATGCTCAGTATTATAACTACGATAGTTTGATAGGAGCGCCTAAAGTCCCTGAAAAAATGTTGTCCAACGCTTTTGGAAATTTAAATTATCAGCGAGGTAAATTCTCTGCCGGACTTCGATATGAAGCCTACAACAGCGTTATGCAAGGTTTTGATGCTCGTTACAAAGGACAAGGCATTGTGAATCGTTTTGCACGTTATCAGGATAAATTACTCGACATTACAATTGGGAATATATACGAACAGTTTGGGAGTGGTTTACTTTTCAGAACATACTATGAACCCGGATTACTTTACGATAACTCACTGGATGGGATCTGCGTAATTTCAAATCCGTATAAAGGATTAACACTAAAAGGTCTTGTTGGTAAACAACGAACTTTCTTTACAGTAGGGCCTGGAACCGTAAGAGGATTTGACGGTGAATTGAACATCAATGAGGCTTTGGATTCTTTAGCAAAAAACCTCAAAACTAAATTCATAATCGGAGGATCTTTTGTAAGTAAATTCCAAGCGGACCAGGATCCGAATCTTGTTTTACCGGAGAACGTTGGTTCGTATGGTGGTCGTATCAATGTCATTCACGAAGGATTCAATTTGTTCGCTGAATATGTGATGAAAGAAAATGATCCTAGTGCGGCAAATAAATCAACCGCAAATGGTAAAACTTATTACAGCTATAAGAACGGAGATGCCTTTTTCCTATCAAGTTCTTACGCTACAGAGGGTTTTTCTGTTCTCTTTCAGGCAAAAAGAATTGACAACATGAGCTACCGAAGTGATCGTGATGCTTCCTTGCAGAATCTAATGATCAATTATCTTCCAGCCACTACCAAACAACATACCTATTTGATGCCTGCGTTCAATCCTTACGCTACACAACCATTAGGTGAATTGGGTGGAATGATCGAGATCGCCTACAAAGCCAAAAAAGGAAGTTTACTGGGTGGAAAATATGGAATGGATATAACGATCAACTACTCCCATGCCAGTGGATTGAAACAATATGGAGTGAATGACAGTACTACCAGCATGACACTTTATAAGACTAAGTGGGATCTGGCCGAACTGAGCAATGGCGTGCATCATATCGACAGTGTTCCGGTAGATAACAATGGTACCATCACTTATAAAAAAGAAACTGTAAAGAACTTCTACGCACAACGCTATTATCAGGATTTCTTCATTGAAGTCACAAAAAAATTCAACAAGCACGTGAAAGGAAATTTCATGTATGCGCATCAGTTCTATAACAAGAACATTGTTCAATTCGGTTCTAAATTTGCAGGATACGATAATATCTTCGCCGATATTTTCATTGCCGATATCACCTGGAAATACAAAACCGGATCAGCAATACGTTTCGAGTCACAGGCACTTATTACAAATAACTCTTCCAATCCGAATGCAGGTAGCTGGACCACGAATTTAATAGAATGGACTCCTACAACCCACTTCTTCATTGCCGTTCTGGATCAGTTCAATTTCGATAATCCGGATAAAGGGAAGATAACTGCTATTGTTAACAAAAATTCACCTTTGCTTAGTGCAATTGCTGATATGGGAATGAAAGAACTTTCAGGAAACCTTAATTTGCATTATGGCTTGATAACTGCCGGGTACTCAAGTGGTCCTCATCGCGTTTCCTTTAGCTATGGTAAACAAAGGGCTGGTATCTTCTGTGTTGGCGGAGTTTGTAGAAATGTCCCAGCCTCCAATGGATTTGCCATTTCAATTACCAGCAGTTTTTAGTATATTTATATAAAATTCACATCATGAAAAAGCTTAGTTTTCTCGTTCTATTTGCAGCAATTGCTTTCATTGCTTGCGACAAAGTAAAGAACCCTATACAAACCAGTACAGGTGCAACTAACAACAATAATCCTGGCACTTTAGTGAGAAAAGTATTGCTTGAAGATTACACAGGTCATAAATGTGGTAATTGCCCTGCCGCCGCTATCGTTGCAGAGGGATTGTATAATCAATATCAAGGGAAAGTGATCCCAATAGCCGTTCATGCAGGTTTCTTCGCTAAAACAACTCTACAACATCCAACTTCTTACACCTGCACAGCAGGAAATGAATGGGATGCTGGTACCGGGTTTGGCGTAAGTACTGCAGGAAATCCAAACGGCATGGTGAACAGAAAGAATTTTCCGGATCATGGATTGATTCAAAAGGAAGATAAATGGCCAACCACTGTCGCACTCGCATTGAATGATTCTTACATTCTTGGTCTTACCTTAAAAACCACTTATGATGGGGGCACCCGGGTCTTAAATACAGAAGTCAAAGCAAAGTTTGCCGCTACCTACACAAACAATGTAAAGCTACAGGTTGTATTCACTGAAGATAGTGTAATTGGACCCCAAACGGATTATTCAAAAAATCCTGATTTCATTCCAAACTACGTGTTCATGCATATGTTGCGTGGAGACTTGAACGGACCATGGGGTTCCGATCTAAAGAACACACCCATTGCCAATAACGATTCGGTTACTGTTAATCTCAATCCATTCACATTGGGTTCATTGTACAAAGACAAACACATTACTGTTATCGCCTTTGCTTACGATGCTGTAACAAAAGAAGTTCTTCAGGTAGAAAAGAAAAAAATAAAATAAAAAACTTTCAGTCAACACTCGCTTATTCAATCTTCTTCAATATGCCACATTTATCAGACAGGGTCAACCGTATCTCCGAATCACAGACCATAGCTATGGCCCGTAAAAGTCGTGAACTGAAGGCGCAAGGAATTGACATCATCAGCTTAAGCTTAGGCGAACCTGATTTTCCTACTCCCGATATTATAAAGGATACTGCGAAAAAAGCGATTGACGGAAATTTCAGTTATTATACGCATGTATCCGGATATCTGGAATTACGCGAAGCTATCTGTAAAAAATTCAAACGTGACAATGGATTAACTTATACTCCCGACGAGATCGTTGTCAGCACCGGAGCTAAACAAAGTATTGCCAATGCTGTTTTGTGTTTGATCAATGAAGGAGATGAAGTGATCGTTCCTTCACCTTATTGGGTAAGTTATCTTGAAATTCTGAAGTTGGCAGGCGGTGTTGCTAAGATCGTTGAAACAACCATCGATGCGGATTTTAAAATGACGCCGCAACAATTAGAAAAAGCGATCACCCCTAAAACAAGACTCATCATGATCTCCACTCCCTGCAATCCAACAGGCAGTGTCTATAGTAAAGATGAATTAAAAGCACTTGCTGATGTAGTTGCAAAGCATCCTGAACTGTATATTCTCAGCGATGAGATCTATGAACACATCAATTTTATTGGTGGTCATGAAAGCTTCGCCCAGTTTGATTTCATCAAAGACAGAGTGATCACCATCAACGGTGTTTCAAAAGGTTTTGCCATGACCGGATGGAGAGGTGGAATTCTTGCCGCACCTAAATGGATCGCACAGGCCTGTGATAAAATGCAGGGACAATTCACGTCTGCCACTTGCAGTATTACACAAAAAGCCATGCATACTGCCATGGAGCTGGATTATGAAACCTACATTAAACCTATGCGCGATGCTTTCTTAAAAAGAAGGGATCTCGTATTAAAGCTAATGAAGGATATACCGGGTTTAAAGACCAATACCCCACAAGGCGCTTTTTACGTTTATCCTGAGATCAGTTCTTATTTTGGTAAAAAATACGAAAATCACACCATAAATAGTGGTACAGATCTGTCGCTTTTCTTATTGGATGTGGCCCATGTTGCCCTTGTTCCGGGCGCCGCATTTGGCAGTGATAATTATATCCGTTTCTCTTACGCCACTGATGAGAAAAACTTAACAGAGGCTGTAAAAAGAATGGGTGCTGCATTGGCAAAACTTCATTAATTTTGCTGCTCCATGAAAAAGCTAACCGTTAAAAAAGAACATATCCGCGAAATTTTTCGCTCTTTCAATAATTTGAATGTACTTATCATTGGCGATGTGATGATCGATTCATACCTCTGGGGTAAAGTGAGTCGTATCTCCCCTGAAGCACCGGTGCCTATTGTTGCTGTCACTAAAAGAGAGAAACGATTAGGCGGCGCGGCCAATGTGGCTTTGAATGTACAGGCATTGGGAGGAAATCCCATTCTCTGCTCGGTTGTAGGTGTGGATCACGAAGGACTTGCTTTTCTGGACCTTCTGAAAAATCAGAAATTAAGTCAGAAGGGAATATTGAAATGCCGAGACAGGATCACTACAGTTAAGACTAGAGTGATCGGAAATAATTCCCAGTTGATCCGTGTAGACGATGAAGTGGAAACAGATATTGAGACAACTGAAACGCAGCAATTGATCATGCTGATCTCTCACATCATACAACACGATAAAATTGACGTGATCATTTTTGAAGATTACAACAAAGGGCTTATCACTCCAAAACTCATCTCAAAAGTTGTGGAACTTGCCAGAAATAAAGGCATCCCAACCTGTGTAGATCCTAAGAAGAAGAATTTTCATTCGTATAAAGGCGTGAGTCTTTTCAAACCCAACTTAAAAGAATTAAGAGAAGGTTTGAAGTTGGACATTGGCGCAGACAATATTCCTGAATTGCAAAGAGCGATCAGCAGTTACAGAGTAAAACTCAAAGCAGAAACGATCATGGTCACTTTGGCAGAAAAAGGAATTCTTACCAATTCCAGAAAAGTGAAAGAACATATGGAAGCGCATATCAGAAGTATTGCTGATGTAAGTGGTGCTGGTGATACCGTGATCAGCGTTGCATCTTTGTGTCGCGCCCTGGAATGCAGAGATGAAGTGACAGCTGCTTTGTCTAATTTATCAGGTGGTCTGGTATGCGAGCAGGTGGGAGTTGTTCCCATTGATAAGGAAAGATTTTTAGAGGAAGCCCTGAAGTTGGATTTCGTCAAGTAAATTGTTTCTTGTTTCTAATTATTTATTTTTCAATCGTACTTTCAAATTCGTAATCCTCAATAATGTTACACGACTCCGTCACCCCTTATCAATCTGATGAATCTAAAAAGAAGCAGGTGGCGCAGATGTTTGATAATATCTCGCATCGCTATGATTTTCTCAACAATCTCCTCTCAATGGGAATTCAAAAAGGATGGAGAAAAAAATGCGTGCAATTACTAAAAGAGAAAAAACCAAAAGTAATATTAGATGTCGCCACAGGTACAGGTGATTTTGCAATCGAATGTGCTGTATTGAATCCTGATAAAATCATTGGAATTGACATCAGCGAAGGAATGATGAAGATAGGGAGAGAAAAACTGCTGAAAAAAGGGCTTGATAAAAAGATCGTCCTTGAAAACGGAAGCGCAGAAACAGCATCGTATCCCGAAAATAATTTTGATGCCATTGTGATCGGATACGGAGTTCGTAATTTCGAAAATCTAGAACAGGGTTTAAAGAACCTGTACAAAGTTTTAAAACCGGGGGGACAAATGGTCATTCTCGAATTCTCTTATCCGACCAATCCTATTGTTAAAGCACTTTATACCTTTTACTTTTCTTATATAACGCCACTTATCGGGAGAATTTTTTCCAAAGACCCTCGCGCCTATTCTTACCTGACAGAAAGTGTAAAAGCCTTTCCAAATAATGAAAAGTTTGTCG
>Ga0268298_10000748_pt1 | contig 40833 bp, 36 predicted proteins | sample WWTPWeurt_MetaG_FD_194462 | JGI IMG/M metagenome (GOLD analysis project Ga0268298, IMG submission 194462) | Activated sludge microbial communities from WWTP in Nijmegen, Gelderland, Netherland - WWTP Weurt | ecosystem: Engineered > WWTP > Aerobic digester > Activated sludge | place...
GCGACGAATGCCTCTTCGGGGTCTACCTCGGCGAGGTGCAACCGGGCTACGCGACGCGCGCGTTCACGGTGTTCGTCGTGCCCGAAACCTGGGCCGTCCTAGGGGCATCCGGCATCGAGTGCGACCGCCTTTCACTGAAAGAGCTGCGCCAGCACCTCTCCGCGCTCGCCAGAGGTCAGAAGACCCCGAAGTGCGCCTCCACGCCCTGAGTCGTCGTCACACCACGAAGCGCAGATACGCGAGCGTGTAGAGCACGATGACGACCACCGCGAGCAGGTCGAGCAAGAAGCCGGTGCGCATCATCTGAGGCAGGCGGATGTAACCGCTTCCGAACACGATGGCGTTGGGAGGCGTGCCGGCGGGCAGAGCGAAGTCGCACGACGCCGCGATGGCACAGGCGCTGAGCACGGGGAGCGAGCGCGGCAGGACGTTCAGGAGCAGGTTCACGGTGGCGGTGTTGGAGGCCACTGCCGACAAGCCCACGGTGGCCGCCGTCGCGATGGCGAGCTGCGCGGCGAGCGGCAAGCGCGCGAGCGGCTCGAGGAGCAGCGTGATGAACCCCGAGAGCCCGCTGCCTTCGATGCCCGCGGCCATGGCAAAGCTCCCGCCGAGGAGCAGCAGCGTGCTCCAAGGCACCTTGCGAAGCTGCGCGAAGGAAACGCAGCGCGTCGCGACGAGCACGCCGGCGGCCAGCATGGCCACCGTGGCCTCGTAGTGCTTTCCCTGGAGCTTCGTGCCGGGGACGAAGCCTTGGACGGGTGGAGTGAGCCAAGACCGGAGCGGGTCGCCCAGTATCCAGAGCAGGGCCGCTGCCGCGAACACGGCGGCCACGCTGCGCTCGCCCCGTGACCAAGGACCGAGCAGCGCGAGCTCGCGTTCGAGCACGGCGTCGCTGTCGCTGCCTTCCGGCAGGTCCCCGCGCGCGTTCAACCAGAGCACCCACCACACGAGCGGAATGAACAGCGCCACGAACGGGAAACCGACGGCCATGTAGCGCACGAAGCTCATGTCGTAGCCGAGCTTCTCCGACAGAAACCCCACGAAGATGGAGTTGGTGCCCGTGCCGATCTTCGTGCCGATCCCGCCCACGTTGGAGGCGTAGGCGATGGCGAGCATCAGACTCGCGCCGAAGTCGCCGAGGCGTTTGCCGTCGCGCGCGAGCTCGAGTTGGCGGAGCAGCGCCATGCCGATGGGCAGCATCATCACCGCGGTGGCCGTGTTCGAAATCCACATCGACACGGCGGCCGTGGCGACCAGCATCCCGAACAGCAAACGTCGTGGCTCGGTGCCGATGCGCTTCATGATGTGGAGCGCGAGCCTGCGGTGGAGCCCCCATTGCTCCATGGCCGCGCCCAGGGTCATGCCGCCCAGGAACAAGAAGATGTAAGCGTCGACGAAGGGCTCGGCCGCGCGGCGAGCGTCACCCCAGAAACCACGCCCGAAAACGCCGAACACGGGGTAGGTCACGAGCGGCACGCAAGCCGTGACCGCGATGGGGAGCGCCTCGCTGAACCACCAGATGGCCATCAAGAGCGCGATGGCTGCGGCGTACGCGGGGCGTGCGCCGAGGCCCGGGATCCGGTGCAATGCGGACGGTACGAGCGCGACCGTCAGCGCCACGGCAGGCCCGAGAACCAGGCCGACGCGCCTCCAGACGAGAACGCCCTTTCCCTCGGCCTCCACGCGCGCGAAGCTAACACGCTCAGCTTCTTCGAGAGCGCGGCCCATGTCGATTCGGCCCAAGACCAGCATCCCTCCCGCGCCGGCCGATCTGCGTGCCAGCGGCAACCCCATCTTGAGCCAGCTTTCGGACGCGGATCGCAACCGTCTCGCGCCCTTCTTGGAAGAGCTGTGGGTCGACCCCGGCACCGTGATCGTGCACGAGGGCGAGCGCGACCGCGCGATGTACTTCGTCCTGAGCGGCTCGGCTCGGATTTCCCGCCACGGCCTCGAGCTCGGCGAGGTGGTTCGCGGCGACCACTTCGGCGAGCTCGCGCTGCTCGCAGATCGCCCGCGCGCGGCGTCCATCACGGCAGCCACCCGCCTCGAGCTCGCCGTGCTCCCCCAACCTCGTTACGACGACCTCGCGGCGACTCACCCCGAGCTCGCGCTCCGAGTCGTGCAGGCGCTGGTGGGAGGTGTGGCGACTCGCCTGCTGGAAATGACCGACTCCGTCGGCCTGCTCCTCCACGAGCGCTCGCTCCCCCGGCGCACGGCACTCGAGGTGAAGCTCGGCGCAACGAGCCGGCGTGCGCCCACCGGCTCCCCCCTCGAGTCGCTCTTGCCCGAAGAGGTCGACGGCAAGTTGGTGGTCGCCGCACTGGTGGATCGCAAGGCGCTATCGCTCGTCACTCCGCTCTCGTCGGACTGCTCCGTCGAGCCGCTGACGGTGGATCACTGGGAAGGCCAGCGCATCTATCGCCAGAGCCAAGCGCTGCTCTTGATGGAGGCCGCCCGCCGCGTCGACCCGAAACTCGACGTCCGCATGGGCCACTCGGCGGGCTTCGCCCAGCGCGTGTTGGTCTCGGGCGAGCGCACCCAGGATCTCGGCTCGCTCGCCGCTGAGCTCGAAGCCAAGATGCGCCTGCTGGTCGCCGACGACGCGCCCATCCGCGAGGAGTGGTGGACCGTCGACGAGGCCAAGGCGCACTTCGCCCAGGTGGGCTGGAGCGACGTCGCGAGCCTGCTCGACATCTGGCGCGAGCCCGCGGTGCCGTTGGTGTCTTGTGGAGAAGCCTACGCCCTGAGGCTCGGCCCCATGCTGCCGACCACCGGCCGGCTCTCCCCCGAGTTCCGCGTGTTGCCCGACGACGGTGCGCTGCTCATGGTCTACAGCGCGACTCCTGGCTCTCGCGACGCCGGCCCGGGCTCGTCGCTACACCCGGAAGCGCCCGACGTGCCCCGCTCGTTGGTCGAACGGGCGCGCGACGTCTCTCATCAAGCCAGCACGATGACCAAGGACCAGGATCGCTGGCTCGACACTTTGGGCATCACCAGCATCGGAGCCTTCAATCGCGCCTGCATCCGCGGCGACGTGTCGCAGCTCATCCGAGTGAGCGAAGGCTTCCAGGAGAAGCGCATCGGACGCATCGCCGATGACATCCACGCGCGGGGCCGAGACGTGCGCGTCGTGTGCATCGCAGGCCCGTCGTCGTCCGGGAAGACCACGTTCATCAAGCGGCTCAAGGTGCAGCTCCAGGTGAACGGCATCAACCCCGTCGGCGTGTCCCTCGACGACTACTACGTCGATCGCGACGACACGCCGCGGGACGCCAAGGGCGACTTCGACTACGAGGCGTTCCACGCGCTCCGGGTGGATCTGTTGCAGCAGCACCTCTCGGCGCTGCTCGAGGGCAAGACGCTGCGGACGGCCCGCTACGACTTCGCGACGGGCTCGAGTCAGCCCGAGGGAGGTCCGGCCATCACGCTCGGCGACCGGGACATCTTGATGCTCGAGGGCATCCACGGCTTGAACCCGGGCCTCTTGTCGACGCTGCCCGAAGGCAGCGTGTATCGCGTGTTTGCTTGCCCGCTCGCGCAGCTGCCGTTCGATCGGCTGACCCGCGTTCACGCCAGCGACGTGCGCCTCCTCCGGCGCATCGTGCGCGATCGCCACACGCGCGGCGCCACGGCGGCCATGAACATCTTGCGCTGGCCGAGCGTACGCTCCGGCGAGCGAAAACACATCTTCCCGTACCAGCATCACGCCGATGCCGTCTTCGACTCGAGCTTGATCTACGAGCTCAGCGTGCTCAAGGTGTTCGCCGAGCGCTATCTGCTCGAGGTTCCACAGTCCGATCCGGCGTACACCACGGCGTTTCGCCTGCTCGGTCTGCTCGATCGCTTCGTCACGATCTACCCCGACCACGTCCCGCCGACGTCGATGCTGCGGGAGTTCATCGGCGGCAGCGGCTTCGAGTACTGAGCGCGCCCGCAGCGCCTCGAGCTCTCTCCTTCAGATCGAAGAGAAGAGCCGGTAGGTCGAGCGCAGCTCGCTGAGCCTCTGCTCGCTCACTTCGCGATCGAACTCCACGGCGATGAGCCGCGAAAGCCAATCTCCCCCTGGATCGTGATCCACCCGCACGATGGTGGCGGGGATGTCGAACTGGGGCCCGTTGCCGAGGGTGCGAAAACGAAGGCGCACGCGTTGACCGGCCTCGTAGCGACTCGGTGTGCCGAGCAGGAGTCCGCGGCGGCTCACGTTCCGCACGACCCCGACGCGGCCCGGCTTCGCGGGGCTCTCGATGGCGACGGGGAACCGAACCGGGTGACGCGAGTGTCGTCGGCTGTGCGGCATGAACCCACAATGTAGGATAAAGTGGGTCTTGGCAAGCTCATTCTGATTCGGATGTGATTTTAGCTGGTTGCGATAGCTATGGGGCGGGTGGCGGCTCGGTCACGAGCAGCGAGGTGCCGACCTGAACGATGCCCTCGAGGCCAGAGACGCCGAACGCGAAGGTGAGGTTCAGGGTCCCCGACGGCAGCGTTCCGCGGCGGATCAGCTTCGCGACTTCCGGCCCCGCTTTGTCGTCGAGATCGCCAGGCAGAAGGAAGCGCTTCTTCTTGGCCTTGTCCAGGCAGGGCTTCACGTTCCCGCAGCGATCTTCCTCCACGAGATAGTCGAGCTCGCGCTGCCACAAGGCCCGCCAGAGATCTGCGGCAGGCTGCGCTCCGGCGAACGCGGGTTCGTTGGCCAGCGCCGTGAACTTGTCTCGATACTCCACGCGGTCCTGGCCGGACGCCGCACGTGCGCGGAGCACGAACAGGTAGCTCGCGGCGATCAGACCCAGGTTCTTCACGTCGGGGTGAGCCACGGGGTTGTCGGCGACGATGCCCTCGAGCACCTTCGCTCCTTCGTCGGGCTTGCCCGCGGTCGCGCGCGCCCCCGCATAGTCGATGGCAGCGCGCAAGCGGAGCTCGAGCGGAACCTCGCGACCGGTGAGCGGCTTCGCCACCTGCTCGAGCACGGCGTAAGCCTTGGCGGAGCGTTGCAGGGTGGCGTCGGTCTCGGCGAGCAGCAGCACCATGCGGGCCCGGTCCAACGAATCCGGCGCGAACTCGGGCACCAACAGCGCGAGCTCGTTGGTTGCCGACTTCGCCAACTCCGGATTCTGCTTCACGGTGCCGGTCCACAGACGGAGCACCTGATAGGCGAAGTAGTTCGTGGGGTCGACGTCGCTCGGCAAGAGCTCGAGCAGCGGCAGCACCTCCTCGTCACGGAACGAGAGCGCCGCGACGGCCAGCGTGGCAGCGTGAGCCAAGGCGTCTTTTGGCGCCACCTTCATCAATTCCTTGGCGCGCCGGCCCAGCTCGGCCCGGGCGGCGGCCGGCACTTTGGTGCCATTTTGGGTCACCGCTTCGAAGCCCGTGCGGATGCTGTCGGCGAGCAGAGCCGCGCCTTCGAAGTGCGGCTCGGTCTGGGTGGCTTCCCGCACCGCCTTCTGCATCGCGGCCAGGCGCTCGAGGAAGCGTTGCGCGAGCTCGTCGCGGCTCGTGCCCGGCGCCGCCACGGTGACGTACATCCAGGGCACGACCTGCACGATGGCGAGGTACACCTCGATGCCACGCACGTCGCGCCCCTTGCCGCTCTTCCACGCGGCTTCGAGCTCGGCGGACATGGCCGTCGTCCGCGGGCTCTGTCGCCATGCGATGGCGCACAGCATGGTGTTGCCCATGCCGACCGGCAGACCCGGACACAGCCCGTTGTCGAGCTCCGACTCTGCGAGGGCGGCCGCGAGCCCCAAGTGCTCTCGGGCTTCGGCGCGGTGCGGGGCCAGGACCTTGGCCGCTTCGGCGAGCTTTCGCACGTCGAGCAACGCGCGCGCGAGCTCGAGGTGGCTCGGCAGATCGTTGGCGGTCTTCTCGAGCGCGCGGATGCGCTCGGCGGCGGCCAGAGAACGCTCGGCGCGCGTGATGCGTCCACCCTGGATTCGATTCAACGCAGGGTACTTCTTGGCCTCGGCCAAGGCAGCGCGGGTGGCGTCCACATCCAACTCGTGGGCGGTGGCGCGAGCCAGCGACGCCCAACGCGCCGAATCGTTCGGGACCAGCTCGACGGCGATCTCTCGAGCGAGACGCACCACGTCCCAGCGACCCACGGTCTGCGCGGCGCTGTCGATGCGGTCGGCGAGCTCGGGTGTGAGCGCGGTGGGCGACGCGGCTTCTGCGGCGCGATCGCGCAGCCAGGTGCTCGCGCTGCGCACGGCCAGCGCGCGGATCGCCGCGGGCAGGTCGTCGAACGATGTCTTGCCCGGCTGACTCCGGACCATCATCAAGTCGTCGGCGAGCCTCTGGCTGGTGGCGATCTCGTAGAGGGCGTCGGGCGAAGTTCCGCCCACGGCCATGTGGAGCAGCGGGCGTTCGCGAGCCAGAGGGCTCTCGCGTTTGGCGAGCTCCGCGCGTTCGGCTTGCCCGAGCTGCTGAGTGAATTCACGAAGCTCGGTGCGCAACGCCGCCGGCAGCACACCGAGGACGTCGTCGGAACGTTGGAGCTCGCGCAGCGCGCGGATCAACTGCTGGCGCTTGCTGAGCGGTTTCTCCGCTTCGTGCGGTGCGGGCTTCGGGGCGCTGGGCGGGGGCGTCGTGCCGCTCGGACCACACGCAGCCAGAGCCAGAGCCAGGGTCGATAGCAGGCGAGGGAGGGCTCGACGCGCGATCACGGCGCGAGCTTAGAACCAGGCTTCGCCGCCGTCATCGTCGGCGAGCTGCCTCCCCCAAAAACGGGACGAAGCGGACGTCGGCGAGCTCTTCGTGAACGAACGCGCCTTCCCCACGCCCGCTCTCGACTCGGCGCCAGAGCTCGAGGCGCTGCGGGCCGCTGTCGGGTCCCACGGGCGCGATCAAGCGACCACCCACCGCGAGCTGGTCCAAGAGCGGTGCCGGAACGCGGCTCGGCGCCGCCGTGACCACGATGACTTGGAAGGGGGCCGCCTCGGGCCAGCCCTGGTAGCCATCGCCCGTGAAGAGCTCGACGCGGTCGGGTCCGTAACCCTGGGCGCGGAGCTGTCGTTTTCCGAGCTCGGCGAGCTCCGGAAGGTATTCGATGCTGAAGACCTTCGCGCAGAGCTCGGCCAAGACGGCCGCCTGATACCCACTGCCCGTACCGATCTCGAGACAGCGATCGGCCGCCTGCGGCGCCACGGCTTCGGTCATGAACGCCACCACGTACGGCTGGCTGATGGTCTGCCCGAAGCCGATGGGAAGCGGTTGGTCCGTGTAGGCTTGCCGGGTGTAAGGAGCGGGCACGAAAGCGTGGCGCGGAACTCGGCGGAGCGCCGCGAGCACACGCGGATCGCGCACGCCCCGTGCCTCGATGTCGTCGCGCACCATGGCCTGTCGCTGCGCGTCCCAATCCGGCTCGCGCCGACACGCGCTCAGGCACACGGCGATACCCACGACGAGGTCGACCGACCGCATGACGCGCGGAGCGTAGCGCGCTGCCGGTCCCGCGACGAATGTGCTAGTCGGACCGACGGATGGGCTTCGATCTGTCGTTCGAGTCTCGCCTCAGCGCCCGCGAGGACGTCGTGTGGGCCGCAGTACGAACTCTGGAAGGGGTGAATCGAGAGCTCGCCCCCTGGGTCCACATGACCGCGCCGCGAGAGGCTCGCGGGCGCGCGCTCGAAGAGGCACCGCTCGGCTCACCGGCGTTCGCATCGTTCTTGCTGGCGTTTCGCCTGCTGCCCTTCGACCGCCACGAGCTCACGCTGATCAGCGCCGAACGCGGGCACTTCCTCGAACGCTCCCGCTCGTGGCTGCAGCGCGTGTGGGAGCACGAACGCTCCGTCGAAGCGATTCCGGGAGGGTGTCGCGTACGCGATCGGCTGCACGTCGAGCCGCGTCTCGCTCCCGATGCGCTCGTGCGCGTGGTCGTACAGGCGCTGTTCCGCTGGCGCCACTACCGGCTCGAGCGGGAGTTCGGCGAGATCCCCTGAGCCGTCAACCCAGGCTCACGGGGTCGGCCAGCGCGCCCGGCGGTCGGTCCCAGAGCCGCACGCCGAAGGGACGCACGAGCTGCGCAAAATAGCCGCGCGGCCACGCGTCCACCAGGCCGAGCTCGTAGGTCTCCTCGCCCTCGGGAACGTGGAACGTTCCGAACATCAGGTCGAGCCAAGGCGCGACGTTGGCGAAGTTGTGGAGCGTGCGTTCCACCCGCGCGTGATGCCAATGGTGAAGCTCGGGGGCGCCCAGCACGTAGCGCAAGGGGCCGAGCGGCAGGCGCACGTTCGAATGAATGAAGATGGCCCACATCCCGCGGAGCACGATCAGCGAGCCCAGCGCCTCGAACGGCAAGCCGAGCACGATGCCGGGTAGGTTCTGGCACAGCTGAGTGACCATCCCGTCGAACGGGTGCTCGCGGTGCGCAGCGAGCCAATCCAATCGCTCCACGCTGTGGTGCACGGCATGGAAGCGCCAGAGCAGGTCGAAGTGGTGACACGCACGATGGAACCAGTAGACCAACACGTCCCCGGCGATCAGCGCGACCACGGCCCGCAGCCACAGCGGGTGCGAGTTCGACCAGGCAGCGAGCGACAGACCGCGCAGGCCGAGGGCGTGTTCGACGGCGGCCAGCAGCGCGGTGGAGAGGCCCGAGAACACCAGGTATTGGCCCGAGAAGAACAGGAGGTCGATGCCGAGCTCGGAACGCAGAAATGCTTGGCCTCGCCGCGCCGGAAACGCACGTTCGAGTCCGCCGAACACGACGCTGAGCGCGAGGAAGGACAGCGCCGTGCCGAGCAAGGCGCGGATCATTTTCTCGGCGCCTGCGTTTGCGGAGGCGGATTCGGAGCCTGCTCTTGGGCCCAAGGCAGCGGGGCCGCCTTGGTCGCCGGGAAGTACGGCTTCGGTTGGCTGGAGGCCTCTGCGGGCGTGGCTCCCGGTTGGGTGGTGGCGAGCGGCTTGCCCATGGAGGGTCGTTCGGTGGGTTCGGGCGCTGGACCCTTCGGCGCACCGCTCGCGATCGCAGGCGAGGGAGCTTCGGGTTCGGCGTTGGTCGTGGCTTTGGAACAGCCACCGCTGGCTCGGATCATCAGAAAGCCGAGGAACCCCAGCGCGACCACCAGCGATCCAGCTCGGAAAAAGAAGGAGCTCTTCGCGTCTTTCTGTCCGTCCATCTTGCCTCCGACCCCAAGCGCCCGCTGGCCTTGGGCTCCGCGAGCATGTCGGCAGGACGTCGTCCGAGCAAGCCGAAGCGTGACCGTCGCGGAAGATGGCTTGCCCCGACCGGCAGCTCGGCTCACATTCGAGGGCATGTCGCGGGTGACGCTGTGCGCAGGAGCCACCCTGGTCTCGCTCACTGCCGCTCAGCCCGTCGCCGCGCAAGCGGTGGGCCCCGACGCGATCCTGGACACGCTTTCGCAGATCGAAGCCACTCTCAAAGAGTCCAGCTACACCCACGCGACCCGCGTGGACGTGAAAGCCGGACGTTACGAGTTCGACTGCTCGGGCATGGCCGCCTGGGTGCTCCAGCGATCGTCCCCCAAGGCGCATGCCGCCGTGGTGTATCGCGCCAAGAGCGGGCGGCCGCTGGCACGCGATTACTACGAGACCATCGCCAAAACTCGGCCGGACAAGCCTCGCTACGGTTGGTCACGCGTGAGCCGCGTGGCGGACGCCGCGCCCGGCGACGTGATCGCGTGGTTGCGCCCCAAGGAAATCCGTTCGGCGAACACCGGGCACGTGGCGTTCATCGTGTCGGCGCCCGAACCCGTGGCTGCCGTCCCCCACGCCTACCTGCTGCGGATCGCGGACGCTTCGCGCTACCAACACGATCGTGACTCGCGGACGGACAGCGAGCGCACGGGCTTCGGTCAAGGGACGATCCTGGTGGTGGCCGACCCCGAGAGCGGTGCCCCCGTGGCCTACGGCTGGGTGGGGCTGCGTTCGGCCTGGGTGCTCTCCACGTCGATGGCCATCGGACGCGCGGTGCGCTGAGGTCAGCGCAAACCGCTCCGTCGCAGCAAGCGATGCAGGTACACGCGACCGATGCCGGTGGACCGCGCAGCCTGAGAGACGTTGCCGCGGCTCGCGTCGAGGTGGTGCTGGAAGTAGCGGCGCTCGAAGTCCACTAGCGCTGCGCGGCGGGCTGCTTCGTAGGGCAGCGACCAGTCGACGCGGCCCGCCGTCGCCGGCTCGCCGGGCTCACCGAGCTCGAGGGCCTGATCCAACACGAGAGCGCGCTCGATGGCGTTGCGGAGCTCGCGCACGTTACCGGGCCACGCGGCCCGCGCCAGGCCGCGCACGAGCTCGGGGTTCGTGAGTCGAGCCCGAGCTTCCGGCGACGCGCGCAAGCGGTCGAGCAGGTGCTCGACGATCGCGGGAATGTCCTCGGGCCGCTCGCGCAGCGGCGGCAAACGCACACGCACCACCGCGAGTCGATAGTAGAGGTCCTCGCGAAACGTGCCCGCGTTGACCATGGCGCGCAGGTCCCGATTCGTGGCCGCCAGGATCCGCACCTGGACCGGGCGCATGGTGTTGGAGCCGAGCCGCTGGATCTGACGCCGCTCGAGCACCCGGAGGAGCTTCGGTTGGAGCTCGAGGGGCAGCTCGCCGATTTCGTCCAAGAACACGCTGCCCCCAGCGGCTTCTTCGAAAGCTCCGATCCGGCGCTGGTCCGCGCCGGTGAAGGCACCGCGCTCGTGACCGAACAGCTGCGACTCGAGGAGCTGCGCCGTGGCAGCTCCACAATCCACCACCACGAGGGGCCCATCCCGTCGGGCGCTGGCGAGGTGCAGTGACTCGGCGGCCACGTCTTTGCCCGTGCCGGTTTCGCCCTCGATGAGCACGGTAGTATCCGTGCTGGCCACGCGTTCCAGCACCGCGAACTGAGCGCGCATCACCACGCTGGAACCGACGAGCTCGCCGAAGCGAGGCGCCTCCGAAACTGGGAACGAGTTTCGGCTCGCGTCGAGATCGAAGCGCAACGTCGCGCGACCGAGCCTCAGGGTGCTCCCCTGCTTGAGCCACGCCTCCACCACGCGGGTACCGTCGACGAAAGTTCCGTTGCGACTGTCCAGATCACGGACTCGTGCACCGCGGGAGTCGACGACGATCTCGAGGTGGAAGCGCGAGACGGTCGGCTCGTCGAGCACGAAGTCGTTGGAAACGTGGGATCCGACCGATGCGCGATCGGACGCCGACTGCCAGGTCACCGAACGCTCGCCGCCCACGGTGGTGAGTACGAAGCGGCGCACGGAAGCGCCATCGCGGAGCGGCTCCATCTCGACGGTGCCGTCGCCGTCCAGCGCGGGCGGGCTCAGCGTGCGACGGGCGAGCTCGTCAGCCACCGACGCGACGATAGCGTGAGACTTCGACGGCTACAGCAGGCTCGCCAGCTGTAGCCAAACCGTAGACACCCCGATTCCAGTCTTACGGGATTTCCGGGGGTTCGCGGGCGGCGCGGCTGTTGCTCCAGGGGGCGAGCATGAAGAAGCTCACGTTCTCCCTGATCGCGTTCGTCACCCTCGGTTGTTCAGCGTCCGCCAACACGACGCCCGATGAGGCAGCAGGCCTCGGCGGCTCCGGTGGTGGGAATTCCGGAGCCGGCGGGAGCTTGTCGCTGCCGACGGCTGGCGCTGGAGGCCTCGGCTCCGGCGGTTCGGGATCCGGAGCGAGCACGCAGACCGAGCCGTGCAACGGACTCGACGACGACGGAGACGGGCAAGTCGACGAAGGCTGCAGCTGCAAGCCGGGCTCGACGCAGACCTGCTTCCCGTACGCGCCCGAGAAAGACGGCGTGGGCATGTGCAGCCGAGGCACTCAGACCTGCGAGGCCGCCGGTGAGTTCGGACAGTGGGGACCCTGCGATGGAGCCACGGGTCCGGGCCCCGAGGTGTGTGACGACGGCGTCGACGAAGACTGCGACGGCTCCGACGCGACGTGTGGCGGTGGCGGCGCCGCGGGAGCAGCAGGCGCGCCGGGCGGCGGCGGCGCAGGCTCGGGTGGAGCCGGCGGAGGTCCGGGCTCCGGCGGCACGACCGGCGGCGGAGGCGGCTCCGGCGGAGCCGGGATCACGGACACCATCTGTCAGGACATCAACCTGATCGGCGACTGCCTGAGCGTGTCTTGTCCAGCGGCGGCGCCCTACCCCAAGAGCTGCAACGTGTTCTTTGCGCCGGGAGACGATCGCGGCTGTGTCGCCAGCACTCCTCAGAGCTCGACGGTTTACTTCCAGGCTGGTGACCAGTGCAACGTAGGGCTCATCATCGGCAAGCTGTGCTGCGCCAAGACGCCGCAGGCGCCGCTCGACCAGCTGAATTGCCCCATCACGAAGCCGATCCCGATCCACGTGTCGGACAAGAACCAATGCCCGCAGGTCAAATGACGGGCTCGGGAAACGCCGACGAAGAAGCATAGTACGCTGGGCGTCGTCGCATGCTGGACGATGCCACGACCCAGCGCACCGAGGGGCCGGACGAGGCGGGAGCCATCGAGTGGGAACACTCCGCGCGCACGCGCATCGGTCTCTGGCTCACCGCCGTCGGCGGTGCGGTCTGTGCCGGGCTCCTGCAACTGGTCCGACACAAGACCGCGATGCACTGGGTCATCACGAGCATGCTGGTGCTGCTCGTGCTCGTCTGCGGTCCGCTGGCGTACTGGGCGCGCAAGCCGGAGCGAACCGTCCCGCCGAAGATGCGCTTCGGCATCGGGATCTTGATCGCACTCACGGCGCTGGCCGCGACGGCCTTCCTGGGCGTGATCTCGTCCACGGCGCTCGTGCTGTCGACCATCGTCTACGCCTACGCGATGACCGACTGGAAGCTCGAAGCTTGGACCACGTACGCGGTGTGCGCAGTGGGCTATCTGGTCATCGCCGGGCTTTCGTTCTTCGGGGTTCTGCCGCTCACCGAGTCGGTGTTGGCGCTGAAGAAGGAGAACACGCGCGCGCTCGTGGGGCTGACGCTCCTCGCCGAAATGACCTTCGCGCAGACCTTCTGGTTTTCCTGGCGCGGAAGGCGCGCAACGGTGGCGGCGATGCAGCGAGTCGCCGAAGCGCGCCTCGAAGCCGAACGCCGCGCGGCGCTCTTGGCCGAAGCACGCGAGGATCTGCGCCAGGTGGTCGACGCCGGGCGCCTGGGCCGGCTGAGCGGGCTCTCGCTGGACGGGTTCGACGTGGGCGACGTCATCGGCCGCGGCGCCATGGGTGAGGTCTACTCGGCGCGACGCGCGAGTGACGGCGCGCCCGTGGCGCTCAAGGTGCTCCATCCGCACCTGATCGACAGCGAGGAGGACGTCGAGCGGTTCCAGCGCGAAGTGCGCTTCACGACCGCCATCCAATCCCCCCACGTGGTCGAGGTGCTCGGGACCGGCACCGCGCCCGACGGGAGCCCCTATCTGGTGATGGAGTGGCTCACGGGCAGCGATCTCGCAACCCTCCTCCGTGACGAAGGCCGCCTCGAGCTCCCCGAGACCATCGAGCTGGTGAAGCAGGTAGCGGAAGCGCTCGAACGAGCTCGAGCCTCGGGCATCGTTCACCGGGACGTGAAGCCCCAGAACCTGTTTCGCGTCGAGAGCACCCAGGGGCACAGCTGGAAGGTGCTCGACTTCGGCGTCTCGCGTTTCGTCGATCGCACGAGCACGCTCACCCAAGGTGTGGTGGGCACGCCGAGCTACATGGCGCCCGAGCAGTGCCGCGGGCTGCCCCTCGACCACCGCGCGGACGTGTTCGCGCTTTCGCTGGTCGCTTATCGAGCGCTCACCGGTCGCCCGGTGTTCAGCGCAGCCGACCAATACACCGTGATTTATCGCATCGTGCACGAGCAACCGGTGTGCCCGAGTGATCTCGCCATGCTCCCGGCAGACGTGGACCTCTGCCTCGCCCTGGGCCTCGCCAAAGAGCGCGAGGAGCGTTTCGCTTCCGCCGGCGAGCTCGCAGAGGCGCTCGCCCAAGCATCCCACAACGCCCTCGCGCCCGAGCTCCGGACGCGCGCCCGGGCGCTCTTGCACGCGCACCCGTGGGCGCTGCCCGAGTGAAGGCTCACAGGCGCTTCTGGCAGTCCTTCAGCTTCTCGAACCAGGCCGGAGCCGGCGTGGGCAGCGCGGGATCGAAGCTGCCGAGCTTCTTCACCGCGGCCCCTGCCGCTACTTCGAACCCGTAGTACATGTGCTCTGTGCACCCAGCGGGGCAGTCGCCGCCGGCCTTGTCGTAGATGTAGAAATGCGTGTCGCCCTGGATCTCGAGGCACACATCGGGCCCGTCGCCCAACATCGAGTTCGGGTCGGCGGACGTCACGTGGGGTAGCCCCAAGTACTCTTTGGCCAAGAGCAGGGTGTTGTAGCGCTTGTCGCCGAACTCGAGCGTCACGTACGCAAGCGACCCGACGTCGCTCACCTGCGTCATGCCGTAGGCCTCGTTCGGGCATTTCCAGTCTGCGTAGGTACCGGCTTTGTACGCGGCGTATCCCGCCGAGTCGAAGCCGAGGATGAGGCTGTTGGACTTCGCGAAGGAGAACGGCGTCATCCCCGCGACCAGAGGCTCGGCGCTCTCGATGGCGGGCAGCTCGCTGACGATCCGTTCGTAGAGCGCATCGGGAGCGACGAACGCTCCCGATGTTTCGATGGCGAGCACTTCGGCAGACTCGTTGGCGCGCGGCGTCTTCGCGATCTCGGCGGGGCTGGCCTTGGCAACGAAGCCGGCACACGCGCCGGCCCCAGCTCCGCCGCCCGAGCCCCCCGAGCTCCCGCCGGTGCCGCCCCCACCCACGACTCCGCCGGTGCCGCCGCCGCCGGTGCCGCCGCCACCGGTTCCGCCACCGGCTGGGCCATCGGCATCGGTGCTACCTCCACAACCGAAGACGAGAGCGACGAAGAGCAGCGACGGAAGACGAACAGGGGGCATGCCGGCGCCTAGAGCACTTCGCGTGCCGCACGCAAACCATCGAGATCACGAGCTGTGCCACGCTTGTGCCAGCGTCGTCCCGGGCCCTTCGATCATGCCGCCGCTCAGTCCCACGGGCGCGCGCTGCCATCGGCCGCGGGCAGGTAGTGGCCGGCTCGAGTGATGTAAAACGTAATCCGCATCGTTTCGTCGTCTGGAATCACCGCGGTCTCCGTCTTGTTCTCACCAAGTTGGTTCGCGACCAACGCCTGTTGAAACTCGCCTGCCCAACGGTGCATTGCGCGGCCATTGGCAGGCTTTACGACAATGCGACAAACGGTCTTCCGACACTCGAGCGACTCGAGCTCCGACTCCTTGATCGAAAGAGCGACGCCTCTCAACTGGCTCTCGCGGGTCGGTGCCCATGCTGTGTCTCGGGATTCGGCATTCCAGCCGGAGTGAGCCGCAGCGACTGCGTCGGCAGGAGCGCCGTCGCTCGCAGCCAAGGGCGACTGCTGCTGAGTCCGTGGCAGTTCATGCTCAGATCCGGCGGACGCGTTGCCAGCAGACGGTTCGCAGGCGAGCACCACCGAAACGCCAGCCGTGGCGACCAATGCACCAAGACGCTGCCTCAAGTTACTCATTGTCACCTCCCTCAGTTGTTCATGAAGTACAGCGACGACAGAATCGAAATCCCGCCGGCAGGCCCAGTCGGGTCCCATTGCAGACGCCCACCTTGAAGCAGTAGTAGCCGTTGTTGTCGGGCCGTAACCGGTGTTTCGGCTGAACGCGATGCTGTTGTCGTAGGTGTTGTGTCGATCGCACGTGATGGCGCTGGCGGAGGCGAATCCGTTGCCGCGGAATAGCCATGGCTCTGCGACGAGCGCTGCACAGAAGTCTCGCACGAAGTAGCGACGCGCGCGCCTCGTTGCAGGTCGAACTCGACCGCGAACACGTGGGAGCGCAGGAGGTCGTGGTCCCGCCGCGCGATCGAGATCACGAGCCGTGCCACGCGTGTGCCAGGCTCGTCCCGGGCCCTCGGGTCATGCCCAGCGGCTCCACGTAACCTCCGGCCCGCCTGCCTCGTCCTAGCGGGCGATGGACTACGAATCTCAGACCCGTTGGGCATTTCGCGTGAATGCCGTCATCAACTGGTCGCTGTCGGTGCGAGGCATCTTGGACCCGGAGGGCGCGGCCAACCTGTTCGGGGGCCCGCGCCCGAACTACCCGTTCGTCATCCAGCTTTGGTCGGCCTTCGTGTTCATGTTCGGCTGCATGTTCTTCGAGGTCAGCCGCGACGTGCGCGGGAAGTTCGCCCTCGCCAAATACAATTGGATCGAAAAGACGCTGACGGCCTTGGCAGTGACGACCGGGTTCGCCGCCGGAACCGCACCGCCTCGCCTCATGCTGCTCGTGACGCTCACCAACTGGCTCTGGATCCCATACTTGCTCTTCCTCGACCTCGCGCTCCGACGTCGCATGAGCGAGTCAAGCGTGGCGGGCAGAGAGCCCCTCGAGCCGCGTCGCATCACGTAGCACGCGGATGCTCACGATGCGCCCACGCCTAGTCTCCAAGTGAATGCACGCGAAGAGCATTCCGCCCAGCGTCAGGAGGAGGACCGGCTCACCGTTCAACGCACGGCTCGTGACCCCTTGGGGCCTGCCGTAGCGGCGGAGAGCATTACGCCATTGCCGAGACACGGCGCGCAGGCCCACTGTCGGGCGCCGTCGCCCGCGTCCATCGTCCACCACGCCCCAGACGTCGTCCGCCAAGAGGGCGATGAGACCCTCCGCGTCCCCCTGCTCGATGGCCTGCGCAAAACGCTCGACCACTCGGCCGTCCACCGGAACGTCCATCTCCCGAACGCGGTGCTCCGTGAGCAGTGCGGCACGGGCGCGGTGCAGCAAGACCTTCACGTTTGCGACCGTGAGACCCAACGCTTCCGCGGTCTCGTCCGTCGAACGCTCCAGGACGTCACGCCAAACCAGCACCGCTCGCTGTCGCGGAGACAGCCGCTGCAAGGTCGAGAGCACCGCCAGTCGCACGTCCTCGCGTCGAAGCAATCGGTCGTCGGCACCGGGGAGTCCGTCGAGTGGCAGGTCCAAGTCCACGGGGTCGACGATGACCAGCGTTCTCCGTTCGACGCCGCGGCGGCGCAGCCAGTCGAGGCAGGTCGTCGTCGTCACGCGATACATCCAGGCGTCGAAAGCGGCGGGATCGGCCAGCTGCCCAGCACGTTCCACGACGCGAGCCAGGGACTCTTGGGTCAGGTCGTCGGCGGCGGCAGAGTCGCCGGTCATGCGATAGCAGAGCGCCCAGAGGCGGCGACGATGCTGCTCGACGGAGAGTCGTTGCCCAGGGGTGAGCATCTCGGTACCAGACGGACGATCCAGAGCTCGCGGACGTTACGAGAGCCTACGTTGCGGGCATCGCTCGGGTTTCCTCATGCCCGACGACGCCGGAAGAAGAAGCGATCCACGCCGAACGCGACGAGGCCCGCATAGACCAAGAGGAGGCCCACGTTCAGGGCCAGGAACAGCGGGGCATGCTGCTCACGACGCATGTAGCCGAAGTCGTCCCAGAACCCGTACAGGGTCCGCACCGCATAGCCCATCGTGATCACGTCACCGACGAGACCCGTGTGCTGCGCGCGCACCATCGTCCGTTCGATGTAGAGGGGCAGAAAGGGCAAACCCGCGAGGGCCACGCCGAACACCAACCCGAGGCGAACGCCGCGGCGCATCGGCACACGGTAGGTCGACGCGGCGCTTTCTGCGACACTTCTCGCAAAAGAAAAGAGGGCCGCGTCTTTCGACGCGACCCTCCGCCGGGCTGGCCGGGTTCGATGCGGGTTTTGCTCAGCCAGGCGAGAACATGATGGGGTAGCTCACGGTCACGATGCCGTTCTCGGGCGCCGGGAACGAGAGCCCGTAGTAGGCGCCGACCACGCACGAGACCACTCCGCTGTCGGGCAGGTCGCTGCCGGCATTGCCGACGTTGCTCACCGCGCCATCCCGTCCGATCACGAAGCGCACGGAGACGCGACCTTGCAGGTTCGGGTTGCGAGTGAGGCCCTGCTCGTAGCACATGCGGAAGCGACCGAAGTTCTGGCGAACGATGCGCTGCACCACCTCGGCGGGCAGGTGACCGGAGACCACCGTGTTGCCGTCGGGAGTCATGCGCGGCACGCGGGTCTTGTGGTCGACGCCGGTGCGGGCGAGCGAGCGGCCGAAGCCACCTTCGAGGCCGGAGCAGATGGTGCCGCCGCAGGTGCCGACCGTACCCACGCCGATGCCCTCGCCGCGACCGCCCGAGCCTTCGCCGATGCCGGTGAGGCCGAGACCGTTCGAGCCCCACGAATCACCGATGTCGTCGCCCCACATGTTGCCCTGCGCGCTCTTGTCATCGGTGCCGGACGAAGTGTCGCGGCCGAAGGGCGAGGTCGGCGCGTCGGGGTCGCCGCCCGGGCCCGAGTTCAAGAGGCCGATGATGCCGAAGCGACGCGCATCGTAGAGTGCCTTCTCACGAGCCATGTGCGGATCGAGGTTGTCCTTGGGGCCAGCCACGCCAGCACGGAGGTTCGCGGGCTTCGCGCTGGGCTTGCCCATGGCACCCGAGTCGCCGCGGGCGGCCTCGGCGCGCTCGCCGCCGCCCTGCTGCGGGTCGCTCTTTTCCGCCGGGTTCTCTTCGAGCTCCCGGCTCCGCTCGGCGCTGGCCGAGAGATACTGCTGGATGGTGACGAGCCGGTCGTTGTCGTTGGACTCGTCGTCCGTGATGCCCATCGAGGGCATGAAGAACGCCATGGCGCCGACGAAGGCGGCCGCGATGCTCGCTGACAGACCGAAGAACCCGGCCGCCGACGAGTCGCCTTCGGCGAGGTACGCGCGCTTGGTGCGCTTGCCGGGGTGCACGCCCGAGATCTGCACGATGAGATCACCGAAGGTGAGGTCGACGCGCGTTCCGTGCTCGAGCGGCAGGCTCGCGCCGGCGCTGAGGATCTCCGTGGCGCGCCCTTGGCGCGAAACCTTCGCGCTGGCGCCCGCGGGCACGATGACAGTGGGCTCACCGCCGACCATGCTCACGAGCTCGAGGCGCTCGGCGCCGAGCTTCTCGCTCGGCAGAGTGACCTGACAGGGCGACTGCTTCGTCGAGCGCTCGCCCACTGCGAAAGCGCGGGGCGGATTCAGGTGCGAGACGTGGATCACGTTGGTGCCCCAGAGCACCGTCACCTCGAGCGCACGCGCCGCGAGGATCTCGCACTCTTCGGCGGGCACTGCCGGACCACTCTGCACGAGCGCGTAGCCCATCGGCGCGTCATCGTTCCGCACTGGCGCTCGTCCGAGCCCGAACGCCTCGCGCGCGTCGAAGTTGGTCAGGTTCGAAAGAAACGGGTTGACGGAATTGGACTGGGCCATGACGGACTTTCACCTCGGGATGACGGCTCGCTCGGGTTCGGGCGGGGCTTCGTCCCGCAGGATTGCGGGAGGGCCGCCCGGTCTCGGCGTCGCGTCGTGTCTCGCTGGGAACTGACAGGCCCGAGGCCCCGCGGGTTCCAACTTTTTTCCGCTGTCCGCCGCCAGAGCCCCGAGGGCCCCGAAATCCCCGGGCTTGCGCCCGGCCGAGGGGGCTGCCAAGACAGGGGCCCCCCGCGGACTACATAGGGAGGCAGTGTGCGTACGTCCCGACTGGCCCAGCTATGCCCTTTCGCTCTCGCCCTCTTCTTCTCCGCGCCGGGTCGCGCCGACGCGGCGCCGAGCCTCACGCTGTCTCCGCTGCCCGTGACGCCGGTGGCCAAGGGCCCCGTCGCGCGCGCTCGCGAGGTGCTCCGCGTACGTGAGCCGAGGAGCCAGTCCCTCGAGCTTTCCCACGTCGACACGTTGCCACGGAGTGGCGGGCAAACGCTGGTGCGGTTCCGCCAGACCCACGCGCAAATCCCCGTGCTGTCCCGAGGCGCCAGCGTGCTGCTCGACGCTGCGGGGGATCCGACGACCTTCGCCACCGCGCGACTCGAGGATCACTTCCCGTCCCAGGTCGCGCCGAGCCTCACGGCCGAGCTCGCGGCCAAGAGCGCCACCTCGCGCGCGCGCGGCAGCGCGTTCGACGCCAAGGACGCCGAGCTCGCGTGGTGGCCCGGGCCGCGCGGCGTGCGACTCGTGTGGGTCTTCTACCGCGGGCTCACGCCTGGCACTCCGCATGCGCCCGTGGTCGGTGTCGACGCGCACAGCGGCAACACGTTGTTCCAGTTCGACGCCACTCGCTTCGACCGCGCTGCCACCGTCTACGAACAGAACCCGGTCTCGACGCCGACGGCCACCAGCGTGCAGCTCACGACGCTCGCTTCGGGGGCGACGGCGCTCGAAGACGCGCGCATGCGGGCGCTCAACTGCATCGACACCCAGAAACAGGTCGGCCAGTTCGGCATCCACATGTGTGAGCTCGTGCCCAAGGCCGTACCCGATGCCAACGGCGACTTCCCGTACACCTTCTCGAGTGACGTAGCGGCCGAAGACGAGTTCGCCGAAGTCAGCATGTACTACCACGCGGCGAAGGCCTACGACTTCTACAAGTCCCTGGGCATGCCGGACTTGCTCGAGCAGCTCAGCGTGATCGCCAACCTGCGCTTCCCGGTGGGTTGGGACACGTTCAACATGAGCCTGATGAAGGACACGAGCTTGCCGCTCGAGCCCTACGACAACGCCTTCTTCTCGCCCGAGAGCCCTTTCCCTGGGATGTTCAAGGGGATTCACGCAGGGCTGTTCTTCGGACAAGGCACCAAGGCCGACTTCGCCTACGACGGCGACGTCGTCTATCACGAGCTCGGGCACGCGCTGGTCGACCGCACGGTGAACCTGTCGGGGCTCTGGCTGCTCGACGCACAGGGTTCATCGCCCGCGCCCGGCGCCATGAACGAAGCTCTCGCCGACTACTTCTCCAGCGCGCTGACCGGCGACGGGAAGGTCGGGGAGTACGCCGCCAAGAACACGTCGTTCCGCTTCGGTGACAGCCAGGTGATCCGCGACCTCGACAACAGCGACTCGTGTCCGAAGAACATCATCGGCGAAGCCCACATCGACTCGACGTTGTTTTCCGGCGCGTTGTGGGCTGTGCGACAGGGCTTGCCAGCATCGGATCGCGGCACGTTCGACCAGGCACTGGTCACGGCCATGATCGGTTCGTCGACGGGTGAGCTCTCGTACGAGGATCTGGGCGAGCTCTTCCGAGCATCGATCGAAGCTTCCACCCTGGGCAAGCCCGCGGCCGACGCCCTCGTCCAGGAGCTGGGGAAACGCGGCGTGATCCCCACCTGCAAGCGGGTGTTCGAATACAAGGGGCAACCTCTCTTCGGCAGCGAAGCCAAGCTGGCGGGCGGTTTCTTCCTGCCCGGGCGTCCCTACGCGAACCTGGAGCAGACCGAGCCATATGCGCCCGGCTTCTTCCAGGTGCACACCACGCTGAAGGACACGACCGAATCACTGAAGATCGCCTGGGACAACGTGCCGCTCGGAGGCCAGTACAGTCTTGGGCCCGATGCCGAGCCGTACACTCCCGCGGTTCTGGTTCGCTTCGCCAAAGACCCCATCGTCTTCACCTACGATTCGGGTGTGACTTCGAATGCGGACGCGCTCCTCGAAGGGTTCCAGTCCGTCAGCCTCGACGTGCCGAAGGGCGCCACCGACGCCTGGGTGATGGTCGTGAACAAGGGCGACGAGATGGGCCTCTTCAGCTCCCTCGAGCTCACGCAGAAGTCTGCGGCTCCAACGGGCGGAACCGGCGGTAGCGGCGGCTTCTCGGGGAGCGGCGCATTCGGCGGCGCAGGCACCGGCGGTTCCCACGCCAACACCGGCGGCTCGACGAGCGCCGAAGAGCTCTACCCCGCGGGTGGCTGCAGCACCCGCGAGCGAACCCGAGGCGACGCCCTGATCTTCGTCGCGCTCGGCGTTCTCGCGCTCGGCCGCCGCCGCCGCTGGCGCGCTGCCGATGCGTGATAGAATCGCTCGGATGTCGTATCGATTCGCTCCCATTGCGCTCGTTGTCGCGGTGCTCGGTTGCGGCAGCGATGACGGCGGCCAAAGCGGAACTGGTGGAAGCGGTAGCGGCGGAACCAGCGGCGCGGGCGGAACCGGCGGCGCGAGCGGCGCGGGTGGAACCAGCGGCGCTGGCGGCGCGAGCGGCGCAGGCGGAACCAGTGGCGCTGGCGGAACCAGTGGCGCAGGCGGAACCAGCGGCGCGGGCGGAACCAGTGGCGCAGGCGGCGCGAGCGGCGCAGGCGGCGCGAGCGGCGCAGGCGGCGCGAGCGGCGCAGGCGGAACCAGCGGCGCGGGTGGCGCTGGCGGAACCGGCGCCACGGGCGGAACCGGCGCCACGGGCGGAACCGGCGGCGCGGGCGGAACGAGCGGTGCGGGGGGCGCAGGCGGAACCGGCGGCGCGGGCGGAACTGGTGGCACCGGTGGCAGCGCTGTCTGGCTCACTGGTGTCAACCTCGCAGGCGCCGAATTCGGCGAGGGCAACCTGCCGGGCACCTACGGCACGCACTACACGTATCCGACCAACGCCGAGCTCGACTACTTCGTCGGCAAGGGCATGGACACGTTCCGAGTGCCCTTCCGTTGGGAGCGCCTGCAGCACGCGAAAACCGGTGCGCTCGACGCGACGGAGCTCGGACGGCTCGACGCGGTCGTCGCCTACGCTACGGGGAAGAGCGCCAACGTGATCCTCGATCCCCACAACTACGCTCGCTACTTCGGGGGCGTGGTGGGCAGCGCCGGCGTGAGCAACGCCGACTTCGGCGACTTTTGGGGCAAACTCGCGGCGCACTACAAGAGCAACCCTCGCGTCATCTTCGGACTGATGAACGAGCCCCACGATCTGCCCACAGAGCAATGGCTCGCTGCCGCCAACGCGGCCATCGCCGCCATTCGCGGCGCAGGCGCCGATCAGCTCGTGCTGGTTCCCGGCAATGCCTGGACCGGTGCGCACTCTTGGACGCAGAACTGGTACGGCACCGCCAATAGCCAAGTGATGGGCGGCATCGTCGACAGCAAGAACAACTACGCTTTCGAGCTTCACCAGTACCTCGACGCGGACTACTCGGGGACCCAAGCCTCGTGTCAGAGTGCGACCATCGGCTCGCAGAAACTCGCGGACGTGACGGCGTGGCTGAAGTCCAAGGGCAAGAAGGGCTTCTTGGGTGAAGTCGCTGGCGGCAACAACGCCACCTGCCAAGCGGCCATCGGCGACATGCTCACGTACATGAAGCAGAACCAGGACGTGTGGATGGGCTTCACCTGGTGGGCGGCGGGCCCGTGGTGGGGGAACTACATGTTCACCCTCGAACCGAAGAACCTCCCGAGCTCGCCGGTGGACGCTCCCCAGCTCGCCTGGCTCGCGCCTTTCCTCTGAGGACTCTTGAGGAAGCTCCTGCTCTTGCTTCTCGCGGGGTTCACCGGGTGCAGCGCCCTCGTGGACACGAGTGACCTCGCGTCGGAGCCCGCCACCGGCGGTGCGACGAGCGGCGGGAACGGCGGGAGCGGCGGAACGGCCGCAAGCGGCGGAACGGCGACGAGCGGCGGAGGAAACCCCAGCGGCGGAACGGGGAATCCAGGCGGTGCGGGTGGCAGCGGAGCGTCCGATGCCGGCGCCGACGCCGACGGCGCGCCGAACGACGCGAGCTCCGATGCGCCGAACCTCGGCTTTTGCCAGAGCCTGACCACGAGCGTCACCTTGTGCGCCGACTTCGACTCGGGCTCGTACTCGAAAGGTTGGGACAGCGTCGACCTTTACGGCCAATGCACCATGTCGACGGACACCTCGGCTTCGGTGAGCGCGCCCGGCGCTTTGTCGGTAGCCGCCCCCACCTTCGCCCAGTTCTCCGACCAATGCAGCGGCTCGCTCCACAAAACTCTGCCCAAGCCCAGCAAGGCGATCCACGTCGAATTCGATCTGCGACCCGAAGCGCTCGACTCGTCCGCGTGGACGTACGCGGTCAGCTTGGTGATGAACGGGACCGGCACGAAAGCCGAAGTCGTGCTCCGGCTACACGCTGGACAAGGCGCTGTGAGCGAGTCCGTGACCGCGAGTGACGGCGGCGTCACCTATGCAGGTCACATTTGGCCCGATCCTCCGGCGCTAGGGAAGTGGACCCACATCCAGTGGGACATCGACGTCTCTGGCGCGGTTGCCAATTCGACGCTGACGCAAGACGGGAAGAGCTCGAGCTCGAGCTTGAACCTGAAGCCGTACGTATCGTCCGGGGACCTCGGTCTCGGCATCACTTTCGCGTCCGGCCCGACGGAAGCCAGCAAGCTGCGCTTCGACAACGTCGTCATCGACGTCGATTGAGCGCGACTCAGCCCGGCGGTTTGGGCACCGCAAACGCCCGAACACCGGGCGGAGACGGGTCCGGATTGTAGAGCGCGGTGAGCACGTGGTCGCGCCAAGCGCCCGCGAGGTAGAGGTAGTCGCGGGCGAAGCCCTCGATCACGAAGCCCAAAGCGCGCAGGACTCGACCCGAGCGTTCGTTCGTCGGCATGTAGTTGGCGCTCAGACGGTGGAAGGCCAAGCGCGTGAACGCGAGCTCCACCGTGGCGCGCACCGCCTCTTTCATCAGACCTCGACCCTGAAAGCGGTGATCGATGCTGTAGCCGAGGTTGCAGCCCTGCTGCGGACCGCGGGAGAACTGCGTGAGATTGACCTGTCCGATCACGGGGCCGTCGGGAGCGTCTCGCTGAAGGATCTGCAGACGGCAGGATCGATCTTCCAGGTATTCCGTCCGATTCTCTTCCAGTCGCCACGCCCAATACTCGTCGGTGTAGTAGCCCGGCGGCGTCGCCGGTGACCACGGCGCGAGATGAGCGCGGTTCTCGGCGTGGAACACCAGCATGCGATGCGCGGCGCTTCCCGGCAGCAGCGTGAGCAAGAGGCGGTCGGTCTCGAGCACCACCGGCGACTGCTCGGCGTCATCCATTGCGACCATCCTGCCCAATCTCGGGGCCCGCTGGCTACTCGTTTCACAACATGCGCGAGAAGAGCTCGACCAGCGCCAGCTCGTCGGAGAGCCTGCCGCGTTCGTCGACTTCCACGTGCTCGAGCAGCGGCGAGACGAGCGCGCTGTGAGGTAGGCCTCCGAGCTCGCGGTCGGCCCACTCCGCCTCGCTGGCGGGGATCACGGAGTCCCTCGCGCCATGCAGCAAGTAGACGGGCACGCCGATGGCCGAGAGCCTGCCGCTCGGCGAGAGCTCGCCGAGCTCGCGTCGTCGCTCTTCGAGCAACGTTTTGAGCTGCGGAGCGAGCTCGCCGAGTCGGCCGCTGACCAATTGCTGGACGACGCGTTCACCCGAGGCGGTCAGGACCTCGGCAGCGCGAGCCAGGGCCAAGTTGCGCTCTTCGTGGAGCCAGTGCCGAAACGTGTCGGCCACGACCGGTCGGTCCACGGGGTCGACGAAACGCTCCAGATTGTCGTAGACGACGACGATGAGGCCGTAGTCGTGCGCCGTGAGCTCGCGCGGTCCGTCCGGAGCCTCGATGCGGTTGTCGACCAAGAACGAGAGCACCCGCGCGAGATCGTGGTGGCCGCCCACGCTGGTCACGTATTCGAGCTCGCCCCGAAGCTCGGGCTGGCTGGCCGCCACCAGCGCCAGCCCGCCTGCAAAGCTGAAGCCGAGGAGCCCGACCCGAGGCAGTGTCACGTGCTCGGATCGCGAGAGCCAGTCCACCGCGTCGACCAAGACCCGCTCGCCCTGACGGGTGATGCGATAGTCGGTGAGGTCTCGGAGCTCGGGTGTGAGCACGGTGCGGCCAGCCTGCGCCAAGGCCCGGGCGAAAGGTACGAGGCGCCTTTCGTCGATGCCGCGGTAGTGCACGCCGTGGGCGACCACCAAACCAGGTCCACGCGCGACGTCTCGACGCTGGTAGAGGCGGGCGCGAATCTCACCGTCGCGCCCAGGCAGAAGGAGGTCCATCTCGACGAGGGCCGGCTCTGCGCTCGCCGGATGCGCGAGCGAAGTGAGGAGCCGGCCTGCGCGGACGAAGCGCGACACGGGCGTGTGCGCCAGGGAGACGATGGCGATGACGGCGAGGACGACGGCCAGGGCGCGATGACGAGTCATGCCTTCAGTTTGATGCCGTCGGACGCGCTCGTTCGGGCCCGTGACAGTGTTTTACAATGTATTTCGCGCTGCGTTTTCGACGCACGATGCCCAGAGCGGCGACGACGGAAAGCAGCCAATCGAATCCACGCGTTCCACGCCCCGACGCCTGGCATCCCCCCTCGTCACCGCTCGCTGACGTGCCCACGTGCTTGGGCGGACTGCCATCGGGACCGGCTGCGTCGGTTGCGTCGGCCTCTGCGTCCGAACCCCCATCGACCCCACCTTCGGGCAGCGCCCAACTCGGCGCGGCGTAGCCCCCCTCGGACGCCGCGGAAACGGCGAGCGGGACGAGCCAGTCCATCCATGCACTCGGCGAGGACAGCACTGGAGTGATGCAAGGTGCGACGCCCCGCGACACGCTTCCGACGAAGCGCCCTTCCGCGTCGAGGGCGACACCCCCGCTGTCGCTCTGACAGAACGCGGAGTCGTCACTCACCCACTCGCTTTCGACGACGGGCAGCGGCGAGCAAGCGAGCCCGACGCACTTCACCAAGACCCCCTCTTGGAAGCGGCGCGTGCCCACGCCTCCACTGCCATCGCTGCCGTAGCCCACGGCCGTGAACGACTCACCCGGTGCGACGGGCTCGTCGAGCCGAGGCACGGCCACCTTCGCGGCCGGGCCGAGCCCCACGCCGTCCAGAACGAGTGCGGCGAGATCGAAGCCACACGTGTCGTCGCCACCGGGCGCGACTTCGATGCGTGCGACCTTGACGTAGTCCTCGGGCAGATCGCTCTGCACGTACTTCGGTGTGACGAGTGAGTCCTCCGGTGGGTAGGGATCACCGAGCGGTGCCGAGCCACAGGTCACGAACCCACCGCTCGACGGCGTGAGGCAGTGACGTGCGGTGATGACCAAGTTGGGCGAGACGAGCGCGCCGCTACATCGGGACAAGTACGGGTTCTTCTTCGTGACGAGCCCGACGACCATGGAGTAGGCGTCGTCCACGTCCACGGCGCCGTTGACGCCTTGGGCGTGCTCACGGAGCGGCGCGGCGTGGTCACCCGCGCAGCCGGCGAGCCACAGAACCGAGAGCGAAAGAGCGCGAGCAGCGCGGGTCACCCGCTTCAGGATGCCACATTCTGGGCTGGACCAGGCTGGGCTCGGCTATCCTCTCGCGAGCATGGCAGAGGACCCGCGCGCCAGAGACCTGTGCCACGCCGCCCTCCGCCGAGCGCGAGCCGAGCGCGACGTCAGCCACGTCGAGGTGCGCTGGGTGCGCGAGCGTTCGGAGCGCCTGCGTGTGCGGGACGGCGCGCCGGACGGCGTTTCGGCCGGAAGCAGCTCGGGGTTCTCGGTGCGCCTGGTCGCTCGAGGAGCCTGGGGCTTCGCTTGCACTCAGGTGCCGAGCGAGGCCGCGCTCGCCAAGATGGTGGAGCAGGCGCTGGCAGTGGCGCGTGCCAGCGCGCGGCTCGCGCCGTCGAAGGTGAGCTTCCCCGAGCGCGATGCGGAACGCGGGGACTACCAGGCGCCGGTAGCCATCGATCCGTTCGAGGTCTCACTCGAACGGAAACTCGCGGATCTCTCGGGACCGGAAGCCGAGGTGCGTCGAGGTGGCGCGCCCATTCACAGTGCAGAAGCGTGGATGCACTGGACCGAGATGGAGAAGCTTCTGGTCACGAGCGAGGGAACCGACGTATCGCAGAAGTTCGTGTACGGCGGCGTCGGTCTCCAAGCCATCGCCGTGGGACCCGACGGCGCGATGCAACGTCGCTCGTATCCCGGGTTCCCCGGTTCGGAAGGCCTGCAGGGTGGGTACGAGATCGTGGCGCGCACGGATCTCGCCGGTGCCGCTCCGCGCATCCGCAGTGAAGCCATCGAGCTCCTCGGCGCCGAGCCGTGCCCCGAAGGCATTCGCGATGTGATCTTGGGGAGTAACCAGATGGCGCTCCAGATCCACGAATCGTGTGGCCACCCGACGGAGCTCGATCGGGCGCTCGGCGCGGAGATCTCGCTGGCGGGCGGGTCGTTCCTCCAACCCGAAGATCTCGGCAAGCTGCGCTACGGCTCGGAGATCGTGACGCTGACGGCCGACTCCATCGCGCCCATGGGCCTCGGCACGTTCGGCTGGGACGACGAAGGTACGCCGGCTCAGAAGGCCCCGCTGGTCGAGTCCGGCGTCTTCGTCGACTACCTGTCGTCTCGGGAGACCGCAGCGCGCCTCGGCCGAAAGTCCACCGGCACGGTGCGCGCGGAGAGCTGGAACCGCGTGCCCATGATCCGCATGGTCAACGTTTCGCTCGAGCCCCGGAGCGGCAGTCTGGAGGATCTCGTCGCCGACACGGCCGACGGCCTGCTGCTCGACGTGAACCAGAGCTGGAGCATCGACGACCTCCGCTTGAACTTCCAGTTTTCGTGCGAGCTCGCCTGGGAGGTCAAGCGCGGCAAGCGCGTGCGTTTGCTCCGCGACGCACGCTACACCGGCATCACGCCCAAGTTCTGGCAGGGTTGCGACGCCATCTGCGGCGCCGACGAAGCACGCATCTGGGGGCTCATGTTGTGCGGCAAAGGCGACCCGATGCAGACCATGGCCGTGGCCCACTCGGCGCCGCCCGCGCGCTTCCGGCGTGTGGAGGTCGGGCACTCGTGAACGAGCGCGAGCTCGCGTCACTCCTCGCCTCGGCTCTCGAGCGCGCCGGTGAGCCCGAGGCCGAGGCCTACGCCAGCTTCGCGCGCCGGGGATTCGCTCGCTTCTCCGTGGGAGAGCTCGACCAACACATGCAGCTCGAAGAACCGAGCGCGGTGGTGCGAGTGGCCCGCGACGGTCGCGTGGTCGAGGTCTCGCTGTCCGAGCTCGACGAGTCCGCCATCGTCGCGGCGGTGGAGCGGGCCGCCGGCCTCGCGCCGAGCGTGCCCCGCGACGAGGCCTTTCCCGGCTTCGCGCGCCCCGGAGAGCCGGATCCGGTCCCGGTGAACCGCTTCAGGAGCCGCACCAGCGAAGCCACGGCGGAGGAGCGGGTCGGGCTCCTCGTCCCGGTCTTCGAGCGCATCCGCAGCGCGGGCCTCATCGCGACCGGGGTACTCGACACGACCACGCGTTTCGAGGCGGTCGCGACGAGCCACGGCATGCGCCGCTCGTACGCGAGCACCCTCGCCACCTTCAAGGTCTGGGCGCTCGAGAGCGCGGGCGGCGGCGGGGCTTCGGGCCATGGCGCGAGCGCGGACTGCGATCTCGACCGCCTCGCCATTGCCGAGGAGACCGAAGCGGCCGTGGTGGATGCGCTGCGCGGTCGCAACGCGGGCTCGCTGCCGGCCGGCAAGTACGACACGGTGCTGGGCCCGCTGGCCGTCGCGGAGCTCGTGGAGTGGCTGGGCATGATCGGGCTCGGGGCCCGCGAGCTCGAGCAGGGCATGAGCCCGCTCTCGGGGCGCCTCGGGGAGCTCATCACTTCGGAAGACTTCTCGGTCTCGGAAGACCCGCTCGGGCCACACGGGATCGCAGCCCCCTTCGATCGCGAGGGTGTCGCGCGCCGGCAGGTCCCGCTCATCGAGCGTGGCATCGCCCGCGGGGTCGTGCACGATCGCACTACGGCGGCGCGCGCCGGCGTGAGCTCCACGGGAAACGCCTGTCCGCCCGGGGGCTACGGCGCCGGGGGGCCGAGCCCCTCGTCCCTGGTCGTCGCGGGCGGCAATGCCGAGAACGTCGACGAGCTCGTGTCGGGGTTGAGTCGTGGGCTCTACGTGCGCCGGCTTCACTACGTGAACGGCTTCCTCGAGCCGCGACGCGCCGTGATGACGGGTCTCACTCGCGACGGGACGTTCCTGGTCGAGGGCGGCAAAGTCTCCCGCGCCATCGAAAGCATGCGGTTTACCGACAGCCTCCTGGAGGCCCTGACGCGCATGGATGGCGCCACGAAAGCTCGCGTCCTCGTGCCGAACTGGTGGTCGAACGGGGGCTCGGTGGCGGCCCCCGCCTGGCGTATCCGCGGCCTCGGCTTCTCGTCCGGGAGTCGGGAAAAGTGAACGCGGTCATGATAGACTCGAGGGTCCCTTTCGGCCTTCGCCCATGACCGAACCACGACACATCAACTGGACCGCGAACGAGTCCGACGTCGCGGACGCGGTGGCCGCGGGCGGTCGCAAGCCGACGCGCCTTCTGACGGCCGACGACATCGACATCCACTTCCAGCCCATCGTCTCCATGCAGACGGGGAAGCTCTACGCGCTGGAAGCTCTGGTTCGCTGCAAGATGCCCGAGTACCGCGACCCCAAGAAGCTGTTCGAGCAAGCGTCCGCCGAGAAGGCCACGGGAAGGCTGGGCCGTCCGATCCGTGACGTCGCGTTCGCGCTGGGTGCGGGGCAGCGCTTGTTCGTGAACATCCATCCGGAAGAGCTCAGCTCACGCTGGCTGGTGCGACCGGACGACCCGCTCAACTACCACGACGCGGAGGTCTTCCTGGAGATCACCGAGTCGGCGACCTTCGAATACTACGACCTCTGCCGCGGCGTGCTGAAGGAGCTCTGCGCGCGCTCCCAGGTCAACCTGGTGGTAGACGATCTCGGCTCGGGACACAGCAACCTGAAGCGCGTGCTCGATCTCGAGCCCCACGTCGTGAAGCTCGATCGCGAGCTGATCCAAGACCTGGACAAGAGCCGGCGGCAGCAGATCCTGGTGCGCTCGGTCGTGAGCCTGTGCAAAGAGCTCGGCGCCGCCGTGGTGGCCGAAGGCGTCGAGACGCGAGGGGAGCTGGCCGCCGTGCGCGATGCGGGCGCCGACTACGTGCAGGGCTACCTCATCGCGCGGCCCGGCTTTCCGCCGCCGCCCATCCACTGGCCGCTCTGAGCGGCCTCGGAACCCCCGCGCACCTCCATCGGCGACCGGCGCCCGGGGCCCTCTCGCGAGCCCGGGGCGCCGGACGTGCGTCAGGCACTTTGCTTGGCCTGAGGCGCGGGACCGACGACCGCACCGATGTCGACCTTCGCGACACCGGGGCCTTCACCGGTCCAAACGGACACCGTCGTGCTGCCCTTGGGGAAGTCCGTGTCGATTCGAACGATCTTTCCGACACGGCCGTCTTGGAGCAACACCCGGCGGCGATCCGTCATGTACTGATGGATGTGCCGAATGTCTGCCATGAGCAGGAATATAGGTGCCGACCCTCGAACTGTCAGATTTCCAGCCAGTTCGGCTCGAGTCGCGGGACCGAGATCCGCACCACGAGACGAATGATTCCGGCCGGTTGAGGCTGCGCCGGAATTTGGGCCCGAGTTGCTCCGCCCCGCTACCGTGACGGCCCATGAAGACGCGCGTCGCGATCCTCGTCGCGGGCCTCGGAGTGGCTTGCACCCATCACCACCAAGCCAAGATCGCGTCGGGGCCCATCGCGCCCCCCGAGGAGCCCATGGTGGCGCACACGAATCGGCTCTGGATCGAGCTCGAGGGAACTTCGGACCGCCAGTGCGAACGGACGCCGAGCGAGCGCGCGCTGTGTTTCGCCGGCGTGCGCGATGCACTCGGCGGCGCCATCGAGCGCACGCTCTGGCCGAGCTTTCCCGGAGTGCGCGTGAAGCGGAAGGGCGACAACGTCGAGCCGGGCGACTACCTCCTGCACTTGCGCATCTCGGTTCGCTCGGCGGCGGCGGGCGCAGAAGCAACCTATCCCGGCTGGGCGGCGCGAGCCGAAGGCCACTGGCAGCTCGTGCGGGACGGCCTACCCATCGGTGGCGAAAGCGTGAGCGCGCAGTCGGAGAGCGCATTCCCGTACGGAAGGTCGCTCGGCAAGGGCGGCGGCGAGGTGCTCGAGGCCATCGCGCTCCACATCGCGGGTGTACTCGGTCAACTGCCGGAGACCCGCCCGCTGCCCAAAGCATCGCGACCCGCCGTGACCAGCACGGAGCGGACCGGAGTACTGACACGGCTCGGCGCGCCGAGCTGTCAGTCTTCCGACGACGCCAAGCGCTGCTCGATGGCTTCGAGGTGAGCGTTGACCTGAGGGTCTCTCGCCCTGAGCTCTTCGACCCGTCGCACGGCGCTCATGACGGTCGTGTGATCCCGGTTGCCGAAGGCGCGCCCGAGCTCGGGGAACGAGCACTTGAGCCGCTGCCGGCACAGATACATCGCGACCTGTCGCGCGAACGCCACGCTCTTGTGCCGATCTTTCGACAAGAGGTCGGCGTTGGACAGGCGGAAGTGGCTGCACACCGCGCGCTGGATGTCCTCGACGCTCATCACGTCGGGCCGGCGCGGTGACACTCGCGCGAGCTCGGACTGCGCGAAGCCGGCGTCGATGGGGCGCCCCGTCAACGACGACTTGGCCGCCAGGCGAATCAGCGCACCTTCTAGCTCGCGAACGTTGCTCTTCACCGTCTGGGCGAGGAGCACGGCCACGTCGTCGTCCAAGGGAATGGCCTCGAGTTGGGCCTTCTTGCGCACGATGGCGACGCGCGTCTCGAGTTGCGGAACCTGGATGTCCGCGACGAGCCCGGACGTGAAGCGAGACACCAAGCGCTCGGGCATGCGCTGGAGCTGCTGCGGGTACTTGTCGCTCGTGACCACGATGGGCTTGTCGGCGTCCCGTAGCGCGTTGAACGTGTGGAAGAACTCTTCCTGGGTCTGCTCGCGCCCCGCCAAGAACTGGATGTCGTCGAGCAACAGCAGGTCGCACTCGGCGCGATAGCGAGTGCGGAACTCGTCCATCTTGTGGTGCTGGAGCGACTCGATGAACTCGTTGGTGAAGTGCTCGGCCGAGGTGTAGATGACGCGCGCGTTCGGATTGCCCTCGAGCACCTTGTGGGCGATGGCGTGCATCAAGTGCGTCTTGCCGAGGCCGGTGCCGCCCGCGATGAAGAGGGGGTTATAGCGCGGGCCACCGCCACCACCCGAAGCGAGGGCCGCGGCGTAGGCCAGCTCGTTGGAGGGACCGACGACGAAGTTGCCGAAGGTGTGTTTGGGATTGAGCGACGCAGTGAGCCGGGCGCGCTCGGCGCCCACGCGGTCGCTCTTGGGCCCCACGGCCGGCGCGCGCTCGGAGTTCACCGAGCGCTCACTGTTTGGACGCCGCTGGCGCTGAGCGACCTTCGGCTCGCAGACCGGGTGACTCAGCTGGTTGGAGATCCGCCATTCGACGCGGACCTCGCCGCCCGTGAGCTCCTCGATTTGTCCCAAGAGGTCGGGCAGAAAGTGGGTCTTCACCCAGTCGCGCACGAACTCGTCGCGCGCCGTCAGCGAGAGCACACCCGCGTCGAGAGAGTCGAGCTGCACGCTGGAGAACCACTGCTCGAACGAAGCCGGCGAGCGTGCTCGGGTACGCTCCAGGGCTTGGTTCCAGGTTCCTTCTTGATTCGGCATCACTGCTTGAACTGAGGGCTGGGCTCTTTCGGCAAACGCTTCGAAAACCACGGAGATAGCTCCCCCCAAGTTGTCCACAGGGTGTGGACAGCCGTTAGCTCCGGCTTATCGTTGAGCCCTTTTGGGGCCGAAAGCTCGTGAGGACGAGGCGAGCGGGACTCGCATCCCGCGCCCCTCGCCTGGAAGACCAAGCGCTAGAGCTGTCATGTGAAGCAGAAGCGATGGCTCGCTTCCGAGGTCGTCGCGGGTAGCGGATCAGTCGGGCGACTGGGACCACCAATCCGTGACGAGGGGGCCGAGCTAGCACCGGTCGCTCATGGACTTCAATCGTCGATTTTCGTGCTCGATGATCTTCGGAAAAATCCGCCCTTTCGTCGAGCGCACGTTCAAGCCCGAGACGATTTGTCGCACCCAGAATCGAACCGAGGTGCGTAACCACGCATGGACAGCGAACATTCTTTTCCCGCCGCGCCTGGCGTCGATGCGTCGAGCAAGAAATGCGTTGGTCCTGGAGTCAAGAGTGCCAACGTATGGATCTTCACGTGGGTTCGTAAGCGGTCTCGGAACGAGACACGCACGCGCAGAAATCTTGACACGGCTCCGTCGCCTCGTTCTCGAAACGATCGCTTTTTTTGGCCGGCGCCCGAACACGAGAGTAGCTCTTCGGCCGGTGTACCCGGCAAACCAAGCGAAGAGCGGCACGCGACCCCTCGTCAGGCGGGCGCTCGCCCTCGTGAGCGCACTCGGAACGTTCGCGCTCGGAGCCGGAACGGCTCGCGCCGAAGCCAGCGACCTCGTCCCGGAAGTAGGGTGGAACTACGGTGAGATCGAGACGCCTCGCATCGCCGCCATGGGTGGAGCGCTCCGCGCATACAGCAATTCCGTGAGCGCGCTCTTCATCAACCCGGCCAACATGGCATCGTCGCGCATCTACCACCTGGGGGCGCTGGCTCAGATTTGGCCGGAGGCGAGCCGGCAGAGCTACGGCGGCGGTGCCGTGGACTCCATCGTGTCCAGCACGCGTCTCGCGGGCGGCTTCGGCGGAGTGTGGACTCGACAAGACCCCGACGGCATCGACCGACAAGCCACCGACCTGCGGTTCGCGTTGGCCATGCCGTTCTCCGACCAATTCATGTTGGGCATCGGCGGCCGCTATTTGTGGCTGAAACAGAACGGCCTCGGCCCGCTCGGCGACAGCTTGGTGTCGGGCGGTCTCGAGGACGAAAACATCGTGCGCGGGTTCGCGTTCGACGCGGGCGCGACGCTCAAGCCGACCGACTTTTTTGCCATCTCGCTCGTCGGCAACAACTTGAACAACCCGGGACACGGCTTTCAACCGACGAGCGTCGGCGGTGGCGTCGGCGTCGGCACCAAAGACCTCACCATCGAGGGCGACGTGGTCTCGGACTTCACGACCTGGGGCTCCACCAAGGTGCGTGCCATGGGCGGGCTGGAGCTCTTGCTCGCCGACCACTACGCGCTCCGCGGCGGCTACCGCTACGACGACGGACAGAAGAGCCACGCGGTGAGCGGCGGCGCGGGCTACATCGACCGTGCGTTCTCGGCCGAGGTGGCCGTCCGTCGCGTGGTGTCCGACCCGGGCGCGACGGCGATCTTCTTCGGCTTCACTTACCACTTGGAAGCGAGCGGCCTCACGCCCTCGCCCGACGACTTCTGAGCGCGCTCAACCGAGCAGCGCAAAGAGCCGTGCGCGCAGGGCCTCGCTGCCTCGCTCGAGTCGTTCGGCCGTCAACCCGATGCTCGGAGGCAGCTCGGCTTCGGCCCGCAGCTGGTCGACCGCGCGTGGGTTTCGATACCAATCCTCGTCGTGGGCTTCGCAAAGCTCGTCGGCGCGCGACGCCGCCACGAGCGCTCCTGCGAAGCGTTGTGCTTCGTCGGCTCGTGGCAGGTAGAGCGCACCAGCGCTGGCTCGCGGCAACGGGACGCCGACGAGACGCAGCGTGAGCTCTTCGAACGCATCGCGGAACGCGCTCTCGCCCGCGAGGGCTCCGCGCCGCAAGAGCAGTCGAGCGGCGCGGGCTCGGGACTCGAGCAGGAGCACTCGGCCGAACACGCGCTGATGGTCGCTGGCGGTGCCCGCGCCGAGCCGGAGCGCACGAGCGAGGAAGGGGCGCTCGGCTGAAAGCAGCGAAAGCAGGGCCCCATGCTCGAACCGGCGCAGGCCGTAGGCGTCGTGGGCGACGACGAAGGGCTGGTCTTTCGGCGCCAGCGCGCTCACGAATGCCGCCCCGAGCCGAGCCAAGGCGCGGAGGAAGCTGGCCGGCCCGAGGGGCGACGGCCAGGGCCCGGGGTCGAGGGGAAGCGAGTCGAAGAGGGCGGTCTCGCGGAAGAGCTCGGCCAGGGACGAGCCGTTCAGATGACTCGGTATCCCCGCGTGCGCTTCGAACCCCATGCTGGTCGTGAGGAGCTCGGCGAAGTCTCGGGAGCGGAACTCGGCGGCCCGATCATCGGTGAGCTCCAGCCAGGCTTCGGCGACTCGATACACTCCGGGCTCGGGGAGCTCGAGGTCGTCGGGGGACGCGAAGCCGAGGCGCTGGGCGACCTCGAGCCTGCGAAGCCAGATCTGCTGACCGAGCTCGGCGAGCGGCTCGGCACGCAGCAAGAACTCGTCGAGGTAGTAGCGGCTCCGCGGGTCTTGCAACAGCGCTCGCTTCGCCAGCTGGGCGAGCGACAGCTCGCCGCGTTCGGGCCGCTCGATGGGATGCCGCACGAGCACGCGAACGGCCGCGCGCGCTTGGGTCAGTGGAGCGCACGCCTTGTCGTCGACCAATCGATAGAGCCAGCGCAGGACGGGCTGACGCAACGGATCGTGCTCCGGCAGGTCTCGGACTCGTTCGTAACCGACACGCGAGACGATCTCGTGGAATGCGAACGGATCCGCCGCGCGCTCGGGGGCACGCCGCAAGGCGCGGCGTGAGCGCACCCAAGCCTCCGCCACTCGGCGCAGGCGACGGTCGATGAGCATCAGGTCGAGCTCGTCCAAGCTCAGTGCTCTCCGCCGAGCAAGATCGTGAGACGCGCGGTCAACGTGAAGTACGAGCTCAAGTAGCCGTCTTCGTCCTTCGAAACGTCGACGCAGTCTCCATCACCGCCCGCGCGGCAACGCCGGATCTTGTCGACGAAAACCCGCGTGTAGGCCAGCGACGGACCGAGGCGAAGCGAGCGGCTCAGGTAGAAATCGAGGCCGCCGCCGAGCTGCACCGCAGGCCCAGCCCCGGTTTCTTCCCAGTCGGTGCCCGCGCTGTCCGTACCGGTGGTTCCGAGCGCGCTCACCCCGACGCCGAGCTGCACGTAGGGATCGAGCGAGCCCTCGTCGTTGAAGTACACGCGGCCGACGAGCCCGAGCCAGATGGCGCCGGCACCGGCATCTTTCAGGTCCACCTCGGGAGGCGGGGTGTATTGGAAACCAGCCACCTCGAACCCACCGCCCCACGCGAAGTACGGAGTCACGCGCCAGAGGCCGGTGAAGCCGGCGACCCCACCCGTCTTCACTCCGTCGCAACGATCGTCGGAGCGAGTCCCGGCGTGGCAACTCGGCAACGCAAACCCGAGGGCTGGAATCAGCTCGACCGTGCGCCGCGCGTACTCGGGTGAGCCCACGACGGGGGCCGGTGCGGGCGGAGCGACCTCACCGGGGGGCGGACGGTAGTTCTGACCTTGCCACGCGCCGTAGGGAGCCGGCTCGCTGGAGCTGGCGGGAGTCGCGCTCGGCTCGGGTGATCCAGCGTCGCTGGCGGGCTCGGCCGGGAGACCGCTCTCGGTCGCCAGAGCGCTGCTCGTCAGAGCGAGAACCGAGATCGCGAGGAGCGCGCGCATGCGAGCCCGAAGGCTACACCCGATCGTTCCGCGCGGTTTCCTGGTTGTGCCATTTTTCCCCGGAGCGCTATGGATCGGCGAGTGAGACGGCTGCCGGTACTCCAAAGTGGCGACGAGGTCGTCGAGCGCCCAGCGTCCCAATGGGTGGCGATCGCGGCGGCGCTGTGCCTCGCGTTCTGGGTACCGCTCGTCGTCGTCGCTCTCGGCGCAGGGCGCGCCCTGGCCACCAAGATCGCCGGGGTGAGCGACGTCAGCGAGCTCGCGCGCTCCGCGGCGACGGCGAGCGTGGGTCAGCGCATCGGCATCGCAGCAGTGCTGATCGTGCCGGCGCTCGGCTCCCTCGCGCTGGCCGCCGCAGCTTCGGGCGCGGTGGTCGGGCGCTTCGGCGGTCGGGCCGGCGGTCGAGAAGCCGTGCTCGGCTCGGGGATCGCGGCCGCGGTCTCGTGGGGCTTGGCCTGGTCGGGTGGAGGCCTTCGTCCCTGGACGCTCGCCGTCACCACTGGACTCTTGGTCACTGGTGTCTCCGCCGCCTTCGCTGGACTCGGCGCCCGGTTGGGACGCCGCCGGCGCCCCCAGCCTTGAGCCGCGCGCGCGGGGCAGCCGGCGCCTCGATGGAAGCGCGGAATTTTCGCTGGAGCGGCGTGCCCCCGGTGGACCCACCGGGTACGCGCGACTACGCTTCCACGACGATGAGCAAGTTGGACGACGAGCTGGCGGATGCCGTTGCCGATTCCGAGGATAATGCACCGAGCTCCGAGCGACCCGTCGCCGCTCCGACGCCGGCGCCCCGACCCAAGCGGAAGCTCAACAACGTGGGCCTCCTGGCCGCCCTGTTGGTCATGGCGGCCGGCATCCTGGGCCTCGTCCTGACCAGCTTCAAGCAGTCGGCGGTCTACTCCAAGGGCGTGCACGAGCTCTTGGCAGAGAAGGACAAGCTCGGGGGCCGCAACGTGCGCGTGACCGGCAATCTGGTGAAGGGCACGCTGAAGAAGCGCGACGAGCCCTGCGAGTACCGCTTCACCATGGTGAAGAACGAGAAGACATTGGACGTCCGCTACGCCCAGTGCGTGGTGCCGGACACTTTCCGTGACGTCCCCGGTGTGGACGTCGAGGTGACCGCCGAGGGCAAGCTCGATGACGAGGGTTACTTCGAGGCAAGCCAGATCATGGCGAAGTGTCCGTCGAAGTACGAGATGAAAGACCGCGCCGCCAAGGGCGAGGTCATGCCAGCCGCCCCGGCCGCCGCACGAAACTGAGCGCGAGCGAAGGAGCACCGTTCATGTGGGATCGATTCCTGCGCGCCTGCCGGCGTGAGCCGGTGGACGCCACCCCGATTTGGTTCATGCGCCAGGCCGGCCGCTACATGGCCGAGTACCGCGCGATCCGTCAGAAGCACACACTGCTCGAAATCTGCAAGCAGCCGGAGCTCGCGTGCGAGGTCACGCTGCAGCCGGTGCGCGCCATGGGCGTCGACGCGGCGATCTTGTTCGCGGACATCTTGCTCCCGCTCGAGCCCATGGGTGCGCCCTTCGAGTTCGCGGCGGGGGAGGGCCCGGTGTTCGAACACCCGGTGCGAACCGCCGAAGACGTGGCTGCCCTGCGGGTCATCGATCCCGAAGAAGGCCTCGGCTACGTGCTCGACGCGATTCGAATGATTCGCAAGGAGCTCGACGGCAAGACGCCGCTCATCGGCTTCGCAGGCGCGCCGTTCACGCTGGCGAGCTACCTGGTCGAAGGTGGCAAGAGCTCTCACTACGCGCAAACGAAGCACATGATGTATGCCGAGCCGGAGCTCTGGCAGAGCCTCATGCAGAAGCTGTCCGAAGTCGTACGGCGCTATCTGCACGCCCAGGTCGAGGCCGGCGCCCAAGCCATCCAGCTCTTCGATTCGTGGATCGGCGCGCTCTCGCCCACGGACTACCGCGAGTACATCCTGCCCCACGTTCGACACATCCTCTCGAGCATCGAGAAGACGGGCGTGCCGGTGATCCACTTCGGAACGGGCACCGCCACGTTGCTCGAGCTCCAGAAGGAAGCCGGCGGCACCGTCATCGGTGTCGATTGGCGCACGCCCCTCGACGGCGCCCGGAAGCGCCTCGGCGACTCGGTCGCCGTGCAGGGCAACCTGGATCCCCTGCTGCTCTCCGCCCCGCGCCCGCTCCTCGAAAAGCGCGTACTCGAGGTGCTCGAGCAAGCGGGAAGGGCGCCCGGTCACATCTTCAACTTGGGGCACGGCATCTTACCCGAGACGCCTCCCGACGCCGTGCGCTTCGTTGCCGACTTGGTGCACGAGCGCTCGGCTCGACGCGCCTGAGCCCCAACCCTCGCGCGGTCTCAGTTGATCTTCTCGGAGCTGATCCCGAGATAGAGGAGCGTCGGGTCCGCCGGCGAAAACGCGATGGCGAGCATGTCGTCGTAGGAGTTGTGGCTGCGCGTGAGCGCGTTCGTGGCCGCGTCGTAGCGGAAGAGGTCGGTGCCGTAACCTTGGAAGTAGGTGCCGAACTCGAAATAGACCACCGCAGCATCGGTCGGGTGGGGCACGAGCGGGATGCCGTTCGTGAGCGTGACGTCGCCGGGCTTGTGGGCCACGACGGCCGCGAAGGTGGCGCCACCGTCCGTCGAGCGCCAGATGTGCCGCCCTTCGTTGGTCGCACCACCGAGGTTCTCGGCGAGATCGATGCCTTCGGCCCACACCACCTGGGAGCTCACGGGGGAAACCACCACCTCGAAGGCGTTGGCCTGCCCGTTTTGCGACAGCCCGGACGACTTCTTCCAGTTCTTCCCGCCGTCGGTGCTGTACGAGGCGCCGTCATTGGCGACGCCGATCAGCACGTGATCGAGATCCTTCGGGTCGAACCCGACGCGGTACGCGAGCAAGCTCGCGCTGGCGAACGCCGGCACGCCGACTGGGTCGAAGGTCTTGCCGCCGTCTTTGGACTCCCAGAGCTGGGAATCCCCACCACCAACGCGCAAGCGATCCGCGTTGGTGGGGTCGGTGCCGATCCCAATCACGTTGGGCGTGGGAGACTTCAGGGTCGTGAGCGTGGTGCCGTCGACGCGAATCAGGGCGCTCTGGTTGTCGTCCCAAACGAAGGCTCGCTCACCCACGCCCTTCGCCAGCAGCATGGTTCCGCTCGGCAGATCGGCGAGCTCGCTCCACGTACAGCCTGCGTCGCCCGAACGCAGCAGCTTCGTCCCGCTGGCGGCGAGTAGCACGTTCGGCACGTCCAGTGCCACGAGCCCCTTGGTGTAGACGACGCCGGTGAGCGCGCCCGAGACGGGCGCGAGGGTCGCGCCGTCGTCGTGCGAGAACGTGACCGCTGCGGTGCCGCTCACGGCGGTGCAGGTCGGGAGCTTCCACCCACTCGACGCGTCCCCTGCGTCGCTCGCGTCGCCCGCGTCCGTCGGCGTTCCGCCCGAACCCGCGCTACCTCCGCTCGAGGCGTCGGAACCACCGCTGCCCCCCGCATCGGAGCCGCCGGCGCCAGCGCCACCCGTGCTCGTCGTGTGCCCAGTGCCCGGGTCGTCGTCGGAACCGCAGCGGAGGAGGAAGAGGCTCATCGCGAGGATCGCCAGGGGTAAGCGCACACGCATGCAGCTCTTTATGCGGCCGGGGACGGGGCACCGCAACGCGCGGAGAGTGGCCGCTCGGAGCGCTGTGCGCTGTCGGATGCCGCACGTGACTGCGCTCTCGCGGAGCGCACTCGGCGCGAGCGGAGGCGAATTCCACGAGCATTGGTCGTCGGG
>Ga0268298_10000749_pt1 | contig 40832 bp, 35 predicted proteins | sample WWTPWeurt_MetaG_FD_194462 | JGI IMG/M metagenome (GOLD analysis project Ga0268298, IMG submission 194462) | Activated sludge microbial communities from WWTP in Nijmegen, Gelderland, Netherland - WWTP Weurt | ecosystem: Engineered > WWTP > Aerobic digester > Activated sludge | place...
CTCCTTACTGGCCGGCGCCTCCCTCATAAAGCTCGTAAGCCTGCGCCAGAGAACCAATCTGGCCGTGGAAGCGGCCGCGCTGGCAGCCGCTTCCGACCTTTCCACCCTGGTCATAGACGACCCGGAGTTCGGCTATCTGGCCTTAAGCGACTTTGCCCCCACCAGTGCTCATCTTATCGGTCAAGACGGCAAGCCCTTGCCGGTCACCGGCATCAATACACTGCTTTCTACAACCAGAGCCAATCTTATTGTTGCCAGACATTTGAACAACGAAACCTTTCTTGAACTTGCCCGGCTCGACGCAAAGAGGGCCAGAGAGGCAGCCGGGAGATTGCAGCAAGCCCTGGCAGCCGCTCTCAGCCAGACTGCCGCTGCGCCACTGGACAAAGACGGCAAGCCCGTGCGTCCCAGAGATCATGCCAGAGCCGTCTTGCTTAAGAACTTAGCGGCCCATGCCGGCATTCAGGCAAGCAACATCGATGACTTCAAGATTGAACTGGGAACCAGCGACAAAGCCATTTCTACCACTACCCCGCTTCTGGTCGGCGAGAACGCAGCTCAGTCTAAAAGTACCGACTACTACCAGGCTTTCGTCAACACACCGGTGGGAGAGGAAGACTTCCACTTCTTCGCCGTGGGCAAGCAGACTGCCCTCACCAGCGCCACAGGCTTCCGCAACGAAAGCCTGACAAAAGCAAAAGGAGCGAGCCTGGTCAGGGTGTCGGTCAAGATCAAGCAAGATCTCGGGCTGGGCTTGAGCGGGGTGCAAGCAGAGGCCTGCGCCATGCCCTTTGCCCTGGAGGATAAAAGCGAGAGCGGCACTCTCGTGCTGGGTCTACCGCAAGGTCTACCGGCAGGCTACACTTCCCTGCAAGATCTGCTCAGTGATAATCATAGAAACTCCGCAACCGCCGTCAAACTCTACAGTGCCGTTGGTGGTGACTATCCACTGGAGGCTAGCGCTTACTTGAGCCCCTATCAGGGTGAAGCCAGCCTGGGTGAAAACAACCGCAGCGCGAAACTTTTTGCCATCGGGCTCTACGACTGGTTGCGCACTGCTCATGGTCGCTTCCACCTCGCTTCGGTTCTTAACACGATCGGCATGCGCATCCAGCCCAGCCAGGGCAGTTTCAGACCGGGAGAATCCCTGGTTTACCGCCTGGACAACCAGGGCAAAATCGCAGTCGATAGCTATCTAGTTGGCGATCTGAGCAACCAGGTCGTGCACGAAAATCAGATTTACACCATGTCCTGGAATGCCATCAACGCAACAAACGGTAGTTGGAATCTGGCTTTTCGTGATCAGGTGAGAAATCTGGGCAAGCAGAAGGGCGGCAAACACGCCGGTCAGCTCATGGAGTGCGACGGCAGTTTTCGCAAGCTCGGCACCATATACGGTTCCGCCCCCAAAAGCCGCCACCAAGATCAAGAACGCAAGGCTTACTTCGACGGCGGACTGGCCGTGGAATTTGTTCTGACCGGCAGCCCCCAACTGGTGGTAAGCAATCAGTAACACTTGCCGGGTTTACTTCTTGAGGCTCTGCAAGTTAGCTTTAGCATCCTTAAAATCAGGCGATAAACTCAGCGCCGCTTCAAATTCCGCCTTCGCCTCGTCTATTTTGCCGCCTTGCATAAGAGCCACACCTAGATTATTGCGGGCGCGAAAATTACCGGGGTCCAGACTGATTGCCGCTCGATAATGCCGAATCGCCTGTTCGCTTTGATTCTGTCTCTGCAGTAGCAGGGCTAGATTATAGTGGGCATCGGCAAATTCAGGATCGATGCTGAGCGCCTTCTTGAACTCATCGTAGGCTTTACGGCTGTCGCCCTGATTCAAATAGGTGATACCAAGACTGGTGTGGGCCTGGGTGTAACCCAGGTTACGCTGAGCCTCGGCACAATCCGGCTTGAGTTTGAGGGCCTTCTGGAAGCATGAAATGGCCTCCGGGTATTTGCCCATCGAATTATAGACAACCCCCAGGTTGTTGTACGCCTCTCCGTACTCCGGCGCGATGCTGAGGGCGGTCTTGTACTCCTGCATGGCTCTGTCCAGTTCGTTGTTCTGCTGCAAGAGGCGGGCCAGACTGTAGTGAGCAAAGGCGTTCTTCTCATCAAGCTGAATGGCTCTATCATAGCCCTCCAGAGCACCGCTTTTGTCTCCCAGACGCTCTTTCGCTATGGCCAGGTTGTACTGATATTCGCTGACCTGGGGAGAGCGCTTCAAAGCTTCCTCAAACTGCAAGCGCGCTTCAGCAAACTTACCGCTGTCAAAGTATGCCACCCCGCAATTGAAGAGATATTCGCTCACGCCCGGCTCGTCTTTCAAAGCCTGCTGATATTGCTTGAGTGCCTCATCTTGCTTACCAAGCCGGTGGTAAACCTTGCCCAGTAAATTGTGCGCACCGGCAGAAGTCTCCGGTGAGGGGCTGCCGGCCAGAACACGGTTCAGCAAGCCGCCCGCCTCCTGATAGCGCCCCGACCGGTAAGAGCGGTTGGCCTTCTCTAGAAGCGGGTCATTGCCCGAGTAAGCGGAGGCGGCAAGCCCCAGCGGGAAAGTCAGGGTACATAAGAAGACCGGGGCAAGAATAGCCGATATGAGGCTCAGGCCGGTCCTGCGCCGACTACTTGCGGCAAACACTGCCTTGCCGGATGGAGATAACGATTGCAGGAAATTGAGCATAACCATATTCAGGGTTGCGGGAAGTTGAGCATATGATGCATCAGTATAATGCTAAGTAACTTAAGGCTAAATGGCAAAGAAGCAAAGGAGCAAGCTTTTGAGACGCGCTATCCAAACCGGGCTAATCTTGAGCCTCGTCCTTCTAACGGGCTTCTCCCTCTCTCCTGCCGATGGCCGTTCGAAGGCGGCGGCGAAAGCAGAAACGGACGCCCCTGACACCGGCACGGAAGACCCCGGCTGCAAAGAGTGCGTCAAGAACGCCGCCACCCTGTTTGCACGCGGCGACAACGAAGGAGCCCTGGCTTCGCTCCGGGCCTGGCAGGCTAAGTGCAACAGGAACCTGCAACTGCATTTGCTGCTCAACACTGTCCTTTTGCGCACAAAAAACGGGCAGCAAGAAGCCTTGAAGGTTGCCAGGCAAGCCTGTGAGATAGACCCGAATTCCAGCCTGGCCCATCTACAGACAGCCATGACCTTGCTCATGGTCGGGCAAGCATCGGAGGCGGTGCCCGAATTCGAGAAAGTGGTAAGCCTCGATCCCACCAGCTATGAAGCCTGGCAAGCCCTGGCTGAAGCCTATGGCGCCAGCGGCGAAAGAGAAAAGGAGGCGGAAGCCAAAAGAAAGGCCGGCAGTCTCAATCCGACTGCCCAAGCCAGTCGCACCCGACTGATCTCCTCCCTTGACAAAGCAGGCAATGCCGGTCAAGCCCGGGCAGAATACAAGAAGCTCTGTCAGGACGAGCAACTGCCTGGGGAGTTGTTTCTAAGTCTGGGTCGAGATGCCATCACCATGGGCTATTTTGCCGAAGGACTGGCTTGCCTGGAGCGCTTTTCCGCCAACCAGAAGGATGGTCCGGCCCTTTCCGAAGCACGGTGGTTAAAGACGGTAGCCTCATATCTGGAAGGCAGTGAAGGCAGTCAGCAATTTTCGAAAAGTATCGACAATTTGAAAGGTGGTCAGAAATATTCCATCCGCGCCATAGCCTGCAGCGGTCTGAAGGAATTGGACAACGGCAATTACCCGGAAGCACAAAAGCTAATATCGGAGGCCGGCAGCAAAGCTCCCACCGACCCGGCAGTGCTCCTGGCTATGGGGAAATTAGCCCTGGCGGAAGGCAAATACAAAGAGTGCATTGAAAAGATGGAAGACGCCATTAAGGCAGAACCGGCACTGGCCGGGGCAAGAATCTTCATCGCCAAAGCCAGTTTTAAAGACGGCGATCTGCTCGAAGCCATGAGCCAGGCCAGGGAATGCGCCCGCGTCAAAGACCTGGCCCCCAGGGCACAGGCCCTGGAACTACGGGCCAAATTAAGAGACGACGGTGCCAGTAGAGAGGGGCTGAAAGAGTTGGCCGCAAAAGTCGACGGCCATTACCGGCAAAATCCGCAAGACCCCGAGTTGAACGTAGCGGTCGCTTATCTTGACTTGAACAGTAAAGACTGGAACGGCGCCCGCGAAAAGTTCGAGAAGGCACTGACGGCCTACCCAGCCTGCGAAGATGCCATGATTGGAATGGCTCGCCTGGCCAAGCAGGAAGCAAATCTGGGTCTGGCAAAAGAGTTGTTGACAAAGGCAATTTCCATAGCACCGGGCGACAGTGAAGCGAAAGACCTCAGTAATACGCTAAAATAGCCCGAGCAAATATGGTTACAAGTCACAAAGCAATTCTTGAATCGATCAACCCCTCCACCAAAGAAGTGCTGGGGCGGGTACCGATCATGTCGAAAGTCCAGGTGGACGAGATTGTGGCAGCCAGCCACAAAGCCTATGAAATCTGGCAACTCACATCCTATAAGCAAAGAGCAAAATATGTGCTCAAGCTGCGTCAGGTCATCGCTGCCCGTGCCGATGAGCTGGCGCAATTGATCAGCGAAGAAGTGGGTAAGCCCCTGGCCGAAGCCTATCTTTCAGAACTCACCGGTCCCCTCGATACCTGTGTGTGGATGGTGGAGAATGCGGAAAAACTTCTGGCGGATCAAAGTATCTCCCTTTCCAATCCCTTGCTTTCCAGCAAGCAAAGCCTGGTGGCCTTCGAGCCCCTGGGAGTAGTGGGGATAATCGCCCCATGGAATTATCCCTTTTCGATTCCCATGATGGCCACCATAATGTCCATAATGGTGGGCAATACGGTCATCATCAAGCCCTCCGAAAAGTCGCCCCTGATTGGCATCAAGATTGGAGAAATCTGCCAGGAAGCCGGTTTACCTCACGGTGTTGTGGAAATAGTTACGGGCGACAGGGAAACAGGCAAGTATCTGAGCGAAGCCGCTCTGAACAAATTGATATTTACAGGCTCCGTGCAGGGCGGTCAGAAAGTGATGGCTCAATGCGCCGACAATCTCACTCCGCTCACCCTGGAGCTGGGCGGTAAAGACGCTGCCATAGTACTGCCTGATGCCCCCATAGATTGGACCTGTCGTGGTATCACCTGGGGTGCCTTCACCAATGCCGGTCAGGCCTGCGCATCAGTCGAAAGAGTCTACTTAATCAAAGGCAAGAATACAGAAAAAATCATCTCAAAACTAACAAAATTGGCTTCCGGACTAAAGCTTGGACCGGGGACCAGTGACAGCACCGATGTCGGTCCGCTGGTGGATGAAGTGCAGTTGGCCAAGGTGAAAGACCAGGTGGAAGACGCGCTCAGCAAAGGTGCCACCATACTGACCGGTGGAAAAGCCAGAGAGGATCTGGGCGGCTTCTTCTTTGAACCTACTGTTTTGACAAACGTAGATCACACCATGAAGGTCATGACCGAAGAAACCTTCGGACCGCTCTTGCCGATAATGGTTGTCGAAACGGAAGACAAAGCTGTGGAACTGGCTAACGATAGCCAATTTGGCCTCTGCGCCACAATCTGGGCCGGGAAACTGGAACGTGCAGAATGCGTGGCAAGAGATCTTAACGTCGGCACGGCCCTCATAAACGACTGCCTTTTCAGTCACGCCACACCACAGCTCCCCTGGGGCGGCATAAAGAAAAGCGGCTTCGGAAGAAGTCATTCTTACTTTGGCTTGTACGACCTGGTCAATATCAAACACATCAGCATTGATTCAGCCGGCGGATCGCACCGAGTATGGTGGTACCCATACGGCAAAGCGAAAGTAAAAATGGCCAGAGGCGGCATCCAGATGCTGCACGGAAAAATGACCGAGAGACCGGTTGGCCTGGTACATTTTGTCGGCAATATGTTTGTCGGTCCGCAATCAGAAAACCCCACCGGCAAGGCCGCAATCAAGCCGGAGAGCGAAGCAGCCAAAACAGACGCCAACCCTGACAAACCTCAATAACAGAGCCGAAAAGAAAAGTTTAGCCGCCGCGTTCAGCCCCTGGCAGCACCCCGGTCAATAACTTCTGCAAGATTGCGCAGGCCTTTTCCACATCGGCGTCGCTTGAATCTCGACCAAAGGTAATGCGCACCGAACCTAAAGCTTTCTCAGGTGAAAGACCGATGGCCCTCAATACCGCCGAAGGTTCGATGATGCCCTGGTGGCAGGCACTGCCACTGGATATGGCCATGCCCCTCAGATCACTCTTCAAGACAAGCGCTTCACCTTCGATACCGCCGGCGCAAAAACTGACATGGCCGGGAAGACGCCGGTGCGCGGAACTTGGTCCGGTCAGTTCTACGCCGGGCAACTGCAAGAGAGCCCCAATCAACTTTTCCTGATAGCCGAGCAGGCGCTTCTGTAGCTCCTCTTGCTCAAGGCGAGCCAGGCGGGAGGCAACACCCAGAGCCACAATGTTAGCCAGAGGTTCGGTACCGGGCATCAAGCCCATCTCCTGTCCACCGCCAAAGATGATAGGCATGACATTCACGAGGCGCCGCAAGAATAAGGCACCGATTCCTTTGGGAGCACCGAATTTATGCCCCGAGAAAGAGAGACTGGAGAGTTTCAACTTCTCAAGGTCAACAGGCAGTTTGCCGATTACTTGCACGGCGTCGCAATGCTGGTAAATTTCACGCCCCTGCTCCGCGGCTACTTTCTCGACCAGCTCAGTAATGGCCTCGACAGGCTGCAATACGCCAATTTCATTGTTGGCCCACATAATCGAAACCATGGAAGCCCCCTGCCTGAGAGCAGTCTCCAGCGCCTCCAGGCGGATAACCCCCTCTCTGTCCACAGGCAGATAAGTGACGCGAAAGCCCTGACTCTCCAGATACTGTGCCGGTCCCATTACAGAAGGATGCTCTATGCGAGAAACCACAAGGTGTTTGTTTAAGCCGTTAGCTTCTACGAAGCGAGCCCGCCCCAGGAGGGCTACATTGTTGGACAGTGTTCCACAGCTGGAAAAATAAACTTCCCGGGGTTGGCAACCGAGTAAATCGGCAACTTCCTGCCTGGCCTGTTCGACGGCTTCCCTCGCCTTGCGCCCCTGAGTGTGAATCGAACTGGGATTGCCGAAATTTTCCGAAAGATAGGGCAGCATGGCCTCCAGAACTTCAGGACGCACACGGGTTGTTGCACTGTTATCGAGATAAATCAAGGCTTCCATCAACCGGTACCATTTAGTAAGACGGCTGGCAACATGGTAACATCCCCTCACAAAGCAATTTCTTATTTGTAATGTAAGTGATTCAAGAATTAGTTAAGTGTATCTGCGACTGACAATCTTACTACTGCTTCTCCTGGCAGCATTTACAGCCAATCTCTGCCTGGGAGAAGTGAACTTGAGCCCGCTCCAGGCCTGGTCCTTACTTTACGGGCACGGAGATGAGGCTAATCTGCAAGTAATAAGAGAGATCAGGCTGCCGCGCCTTCTCAGTGCAGCGCTGATTGGCCTGGCTCTTTCCACGGCCGGCTACTTACTGCAAAAACTCTCCCGCAACCAACTGGCAGATCCTTATTTGACCGGTGTTTCCAGTGGCGCCGCCCTGGGAGTGGCAGCGGCCATTCTCATCGGGCTGGATTTAAGTCTGGTACCCCTGATTGCCCTCATGGGCGGTGCAGCCACCAGCTTGCTAGTCATCGTCCTCTCCAGTCGGGGAGGCGGCAGCACAGCCTCAGTCTCCATACCCAGATTACTTCTTTCGGGCATCGCCCTTTCATCCATTGCCAGTGCCGCCATAAATTTAGTCATGCCTGTCTTCGGTACTCAGACCATGGCTCAGGGATTGAGCCTCTGGCTACTGGGTGGTCTCTCCGGCCGGAATTGGTCGGAACTTTTGCCCGCCGCCTGCTATACCCTACCTGCTCTGGCGGTAGCCCTGATGAGCAGCAAGCAGTTGCGCCTACTAAGCCTGGGAGAAGAAACAGCAGCCTCCCTCGGTCTCGACGTCAGAAAGAGCCAACTGGTGATTCTCTCGTCAGCCATTACTTTGACGGCCGGGGCAGTCTCCCTCAGTGGTCTGGTGGGCTTTGTGGGCTTGATCGGTCCCCACCTGGCCAGGCGTTTTGTGCCGCAGGGAGAGAGGCTGCAACTGGCAGCCTCAGCCCTCTGTGGCTGCATTTTAACCCTGGCTGCCGATCTCGGCGCACGCATTATTCTACCCGGACAGGAGCTACCACTGGGCAGCCTCATGGCTGTAGCCGGCGGTCCCATCTTTATCTATCTACTGTCTAAGAGCCTGGACCAGGTGGTGGAGCGATGACAGACGCACAAATAAAATCCCAGGAGAAAGTGAAGCTGCAACTGTTTTCGCTGGACCTGAGCTATCAGAAGGTCAGGCAAGGCACAGCAAAACAGGGCATGGAGAGCAAATCGGCTCTTCCCCTGGCGGTGCACGACGTTAGTTTCAGCCTGTTTGAGGGAGAGATACTGGCAATCATGGGAGCGAACGGCTGCGGCAAGTCCACGCTTCTGAAAGGCATGGCCAGGGCTCTTAAACCAAACAGCGGTAAAGTGGAATTTGAAGGTGAAAATATCTGGGCTCTATCGCCCAAACAGTTCGCCTCAAAAGTAGCCTACCTGCCGCAGAGCCTTCAGATACCCGATGATATGAAGGTCATTGAACTGATAAATCTGGGACGCAACCCGCACCAGAAGTGGTGGCAGCCCTCCAGTCACATGGACGGCAAAGAGAGGGCCCATCTGGCGGAAGTTATAGAGAAACTGGACCTGGGCGACCTGAAAGAGAGAAATCTAGCCCACCTGTCAGGCGGAGAACGGCAGAGGGCCATCATCGCCATGGCCCTCTGCCAGCGCCCCAGCCTCTTGCTAATGGACGAACCTCTTTCAGGGCTGGACTTCCGTCACCAATTAGAAATCCTCGCTTACTTGAAAGACCTGCGCAGGGATGGTCTGACCATAGTCCTGGTTTTGCACGACCTCAACTTCGCCGCCCATATCGCCAATAGAGTGGCACTCTTGCAAAAACCGACGGAAGCGTCGAACAGTCTGGCGGCTCTAGGGGTACCGTCGGAAGTGCTCGGGAGCAACGTAAGCAAGTCGGTCTTTCAGGTGGACATTGACTGTATTGAAACCGGTGATGGTAGAACCGTTTTCTACCTGAAGCAGGAAAAAGAGAATAGCTAGAATCATCCCTTCTGACGCTTCGCGCCAGTTCAGTGCAAGCAACAAACCATAAGCCCCCATGCAAAAACGTGGACCGAGTGACTCAGTCCACGTTAAATTCTGCTTTCAACCGCTTAACCGATGCGGAAAGTTATACCGGGGCGGTTATTGCCGTAATAGCGGCGCTGCTGCTGGTAGTAGCCGCCATAGCCGGGGTCGTAGAAGCGAGGGTCGTTCCAGCTCTGCTGGTTCCAAGTCTGGTTCCAGGGCTGGTTCCAGCTCTGTTGCTGAGCGAAATAGGGATCGCTCCAGCGGTCATAGCCCACATTGCCGAAGAAGGGCAGGCCGCCGTTACTGTAGAGCAAGCGACCGCCATTACCGTTTCGCATGCCGTCTATCAGGGCCTTGCCTGTAAAAATTCCAGCAAGCAGTTGAATGCCTGGTCCGATGATGTCTCTGTTCACGTTTCTGAGGCCATCACCCACATCGGAGAGAGGTCCACGACGACGGTGATAGCCGTAGTCGCCCACTTCGCCGTAGCCGTAATTATCGTCTACGGGGCGGTAAACAGGTCCCCGTCCGATGCGACCGTTGCCGAAGCAACCGCCCTGACCATAGTCATAGTCTTCCCGATAATTGCCATACTGCTGGCGGAAATCTTGCACCTGGCAGGCCCGGCGATAAGCCCGGGTCTGAGACTCGAAGGCCGACTGGTCAGCCATATAGCTATTGCGACCATAGCCTACCCGGTCGCAGTTGCCGCCACCTATATAGAGGTTTTCGACATGACCAATGTGAATTACACGGTTGCCGTCTTGAATACGAATATTGTCGGCGGAGCCCCGATTCTCAAAACGCTGATTGACATTGCGGTCGGACATATCCACCATCGGCGGAACATCGTTCCTGTGAACGGGAAAATTGTCAGCATAGCTTTCGTCGCGCTCACGGCTTGCTTTCCAAGTCATAGTGGGAGGTTCTCCAATTGTCTGCGGTACCCGGTCCGGTAACCCGCTATTGCCTATGTATTAATAGAACACCCGGCGGGCGGCCACTGTCAATGGGAATATTCCCACCGTCCCCGTCCCATGGGCGTTTCAACCCGTACTCTTCGTACAAATCCCAGAACTTTTGTGAACCAAACGGTTAACAGAGAAACCGAAACGGCCTACTTAGCGGCAGAGACCAGGGCAATTATGCGCGGCATGAAAACTGCTACGCCAACCAGCACGGCCGTGAGAGCCGAAAGCATGACGGCAGCGGCAGCAGTATCCTTGGCATAGCGCGCCGAAAGGTGATAGCGATAGCCGGCCTGAATGTCCACCATGTGCTCGATGGCCGTATTAATAAGTTCGGCGGTAATCACAAGACCAATGGACAGAAGCAAGAGAGCATAACCCCAGGCTTCCACCTGAAGCAGGTACGCCAGTACCAGAACGCAGGGCGTTATCAAAAAATGAATGCGCAAATTGCGCTGCCCCTTGAGGGCAACCTTCACCCCGTGCACGGCATGATAAAAAGATTCAAGCAAGGAAGCAGAGCGCGAGCATTTGTGGTCCCAATCCTTCCGCTCCGCCGTGCCGGCAGGTTCAATCTGAATGGGACGGTCGTCTTCCGCCATGGCTCCCACAGGCTCCACACCGGTGCTCACGACAGGACTCTCCCCGCGGGCACTCTCAGCAGGTGGAAGGCTATTATCAAAGGATGGGGATTCTGGGAGCAAGGGAAGAGTCCGAAGTTACTGTTTACTGCTCTAGACCACGGCCGCAACCATTATCGGTTAACTATTTCTCGTCTTACATAACCGTTACCGGTCTGGCATCTATCGAATTTCGGCAAGATCTGGTCGCTAAGTCAATCATGACACGAACCAGACCAGTTCAGAGCAATTTTACTTGGCAACCTTCACGATTGATACCTACCTTCTCTAAAATTTTGTTTTGATAAGCAAACATCTGCTTTTCCTGGGTCTTCGACTCATGGTCAAAACCAAGCAGATGCAAGAGCCCGTGTACAAAAAGAAATGCCATTTCTCGCCTGAGGGAATGTCCGTATTCATCGGCTTGCATAGAAGCCTTCTCGATACTAATAAACAATTCGCCCAGAAGCCAGGCACAATCGGAATCATCTTCTTGAGGGAAAGACAGGCAGGTGGCGGGTCTTTCTAAATCCAGCGGAAAAGAGAGCACATCGGTGCCTTTATCAATTCCGCGAAAATCATTATTAAGCTTGCGAATGGCCCGATTGGACAAAAACACCACAGAAACCGCACTTTCGCAAAACAAGTCTTCAACTAAGGAAGCAGTCAGCACTTTGCCCCCATAAGGCTTCACTGGCGCCGACTGTAATAGAGACTCAGCAAGGGTGCGACTGAGTAGGGCATAGTCGGCTTGCAGCTCCTCAAAATCAAGAGAGAAGCGCCTTTGCCGATTTTGAAAAACAATCTTCACAAGTCAAACCATCCCCCTGTTGATCCCTCTTGCTTCGTGCTATCATCCCTTCACTTAGAGACCTTTTAGTCGTAGGCAAGACCTTAGCCTACGGCATTTTTGTGTTTAATTGCGCTCTCAGGCGACACTTGTTTACGTTCCAACGCCAAACTGGAACTTGAACCTGACATAGAGGAAACCGTTCATAGTTCGGGAACAGTCCCCCGCACCGACCAGGACAATCGAAGCAAGCCGCTCGCCAATCAACACCAACCAGAGTAGAAATTCAATTTAATGCCCACAAGTAAGAACCACGGACCCGAACAAGCACTGGCCATTATCACCCAGGCTGCGGAAGAAATCGCACAGAGCCTTGGTTTTCAACTCGTCGATGCGCACTTTGGCCAGCAGGGACGCAAAACCAGCCTGGAAATCACTATCTATAAACCGGGCGGACGCATTGGTCTTGCAGACTGCGAGAAGGTCAGTCGCGAGCTGGAAAGCAAACTGGAGAGCCTCACTGAATTGCCCGCCCTCCTGCACGGATCTTATGTTCTGGATGTATGCAGTCCCGGCATTGAAAGAGTCTTAAAACACGAGCGTGAATACAAAATTTTTGCCGGCAGTCAGGTCGAACTAAAAGCTAAGGCTGATGTAGGCGCCGGCGGCTTCGGTCAACACTTCCTGGCTACCCTGGTGGGACTCGACGGAGACAAAGTCAAACTGGCCGCCTTGAAAGAGTTGCCCAGGGGCAACGACAAGGGCTCGGCCGGTAAAAAGGGCTCCGGCAAGAACAAAAAAGACAAGATCGAGATTGAGCCGGTGCACGAATTGAGCGTTCCGCTCAAGCAGATCACCGCCCTGAAACTTTATGCCGACCTGAGTAAGGCGGCCCATGACAATCAAGAATGCGAAGCCCTGGAAGCAGAAGCTTCACTGGAGAGTTGAACCAAATTTTCGGCATTTCAACCACTAACAAACCAACGGATAGAACCCTAGTAAACGAGCCCATACCGGGAGGTACAAAGTGATAAACATAGGCAGCCAACTACTCGAAGCAGCCGAGGAACTGGAAAGAGAAAGAAATATTCCCCAGGAAGAGTTCATTGCCTATGTTTGCGATGCCATTGTGGCCGCTTACAAGAAAAAGGTACCGGACCATGATGTGGAAGGCGTAAGAGCCATTTTCGATACCGAAACCGGTGAAATCGGCATTTTCGCCCCTAAGGAAGTAGTGGAAAAAGTTTCCAACGAATACCACGAGATCGGGCTCAAAGATGCACAGGACCTTATTCCGGACGTTACAGCCGGAGAAGTTCTGGAAATCGAAGTTACCCCTCATGATTTCTCCGAGTTCGGTCGTATCGCCGCTCAGACTGCCAAACAGCTCATCACCCAGCGACTGAGAGAAGCCGAGAAAGAATTAATCAAGAAAGAATTCGACGCTCGCAAAGGCAGCTGCACCACCGGTCAGATTGAGCGTATCGAAGTAATCAGCAATTCCAGAAACAACGTCATCGTCAACCTGGGTCGTGTGGAAGGCTGCATGCCGAGCCGTGAGCAACTGCCCGGTGAGACCTATCGCGTCGGCAACCGAGTTCGCGTCTACGTTCTGGAACTGCGTGAAACCGGCAAAGTGCCCCAGATTATCGTCTCCCAGGCTCACCAGGAGCTGGTGCGGGAACTCTTCGAACTTTACGTACCGGAAATTGAAGATGGCACCGTGGAAATAAAATCTATTGCCAGGGAAGCCGGCTATCGCACCAAGATTGCCGTTCATTCCGAAGATGCCGATGTGGACCCGGTTGGCGCCTGTATCGGTACCAGAGGCGTGCGTATCCAGAACGTGGTAGCCGAACTTCGCAACGAGAAGATTGACGTCATTCGCTACTCCACCGACCCCGTCGACTATATTTCCAATGCGCTCTCACCGGCTCGCATCACCACCGTAGCACTCTACGACGATGTTCCGGAATCCGGCGGTCGCAGAGCGGAAGTAATTGTGCCCGACGACCAGCTCAGCCTGGCCATCGGCAGAGGCGGACAAAACGTGCGCCTGGCAGCCAAGCTCACCGGCTGGAAAATCGACATCAAGTCTGAAAGCCAAGCCGGCGGTTCCTTCAGAAGCATGAGCCAGGCACAGGCCCTTGACGATTTAACCAGCTGAACTATGACACCAACCAATTGACCGAGGAGAACGACCTTTAACCTGTCACATCCGCATCTGAGACTCTGTGTGGCCTGCCGCGTCAAACGACCGCAGCAAGAGCTTGTGCGCGTCACATACGACTTCAGAAGCGGTTGTCCCGGCTTCACGCCCACCGCCCCGAGAGGTCTCGGGACGGTGGCGGGCGGAAACCTCGTCAAACTTGGCAGATCAGCATATTTTTGCCCTTCTGAGGCTTGTTTGCATCAGGTGTTAACCACTACGAAGCTGAAGGCGGCCCTTGAGGGTCGCCGAAAGAAGGGCGTAGCAAGCCATAGACGAATGGCTTGGCCGCTTGAAGCACAACTTATCGAGGCACTCACGCAAGAATGCTCAAATAGGCGAAAAACGTGCCAAAATACTGAGAGATACGGAGAGGGCTGAATGGACGACAGAGTTCGAATCTACGAATTGGCACGCAAGATGAATCTCGCAAACCAAGATATCATCACGACCTTGCGTGAATTGGGCTACGACATCAAGAGCCACTCCAGCACCATTGACAAACAAGCAGTGGGGCAACTAATCGCCGCCATCGACAAGAAGAAGAAAGGCGCAGAAGAAGCAAAAGCTAAAGGAAGTAAAAACGTGGCAAAAGCCCCGGTGACCGCCCCGGCAGGCAAACCAGCTGCCAAAACCACTATCGGCGGCAGCGCCAAGGGACAGGCCAAATTACCGCCTCCTCCGGAGCCGGTAGTAGTCAAGCCCAGAGTCCTTTCACGCTATCGTCCCGAACGCCCCCTCTCTGAAACCGCCGGTACTGAAGCCGGTCATCCGCAACCCGGTACTGTTGCCAACGTTAACGCCCCGAATCAGGCGACCTCCACCGGTGCAGCCACCAGCCCCGCCGCAAGCGCTGCGGCCGCGCCCACAGCCGCTCAGAGCAGCTTGCCGAGTCAAGCCCCGGCCCACAGCGGCACCGAGCAAACCGCGCCGACATCAGCCGCCGCCGAAACTCAACCTAGTCAGGTCTCGGCTGCACAAGCGCCGAACCAGGCAGCCAGTTCAGCTCAAAGCCAGGGCCCTATCGCCGCCCCGAAAGCCGAAAGCCAGACAGGCAGCGGCGCCTCTGCCGCACCGACGAGCAGCACCGGCATAAAGCCCGCCGCCCAGGTATCGAACCGTGAACCCGACGCCGGCAGCACCGCCCGTGTCCAGCCTGAGCAAGCAGCCCGAGAAGCCGAAGTAGAAGAACCTGCTGCTCCTTCCTTCGAAGAGATGGATCCGATCATCAGACCCACCGGTGACGAATGGTCTGATGGTTCAAAATATGCACCCCGTGTGATACGCAAACTGGATCAACCGCCTAAGACCAAAAAAGTGGAAGAAGAACCGGTTAAACCGGCCAAGGCTGAGCCCGAGCGCTACGGTAAGAAAGACAAGAATAAGGATGCCGAGCGGGAAGAGAAGCACGAACCCCGCGGCAAAAAGGTAGCCGATCTGCCGCCTGATGAAGATGAAGAAATCATCGATCTGAAAGGTCAGGCAGTGAGACCTCTTTCGCCTTCCGTGCCGATTCGCATCGCAGCGCCTTCCATGCGCGCCACTCCGCCCCGCCCGCCCAAGTCGCACAGACAGAGTCCTTCGGACAGGCACGGCGCCAAGAAAGAAGAAAAAGTAAGACCGACGGCAGCCGTAGTGGAAGTGCCGAAATCCATCGTCCTCACCAACAGTCTGACGGTGCAAGATCTGGCCAGCCGCATGGGTGTGGCTGAAACAGAAGTGATCAAGCGTCTCTTCATGAAAGGCGTGATGCGCACGGTCAACCAGATGGTAGAGCTTGAGCTCGCCCGTGAGCTGGCCGTAGAGATGGAATACGAAGTGCTCTCGGAAGAAGTGAAAGACGCCAGCCTGGAAGAGGCACCGAAAGAACTTTCCGAAGAAGACAAAGCCAATCTGGTAACCAGACCGCCCGTAGTGACCATCATGGGTCACGTGGACCACGGCAAAACCAGTTTGCTGGATGCCATTCGTCAGACCAAATTCAATCTGACCGATTCCGAGCATGGCGGCATCACCCAACACATCGGCGCCTACCACGTGGAAGTTCCCGATGAAGAAGGTCACATGCGCCAGATCGTCTTCCTGGACACTCCCGGTCACGAAGCCTTCACCGCTATGCGCGCCCGTGGAGCCAAAGCCACCGACATCGCCATCCTGGTAGTGGCGGCCGACGACGGTGTCATGCCCCAGACCATCGAAGCCCTGGACCACGCCAAAGCAGCCGGCGTGCCCATCATAGTTGCCGTCAACAAGATCGACAAAGCAGAAGCTGATCCCGAGCGTGTTCTCACCCAGCTCATGAAACACGATCTGGTGGCTGAGAAATACGGCGGCGACACCGTCACCGTAGAAGTGTCGGCTAAGAAGCGCCTGGGCCTCGACAACTTGCTGGAGATGATCCTTCTTGTTTCCGACATCCTGGATCTGAAAGCTAATCCGGAGAAACCGGCTGAAGGCGTCATTGTAGAAGCTGAACTCTCACGTGGTAAGGGCGCCGTCGCTACTGCCCTCGTGGAAAACGGCACGCTGAGAGAAGGTGATTTCATAGTTGCCGGCAGCAAATGCGGCAGAGTGAGAGCCCTCTTCGATGACCGCGGTCAAAGAGTGAAGGCCGCCGGTCCGTCCATGCCTGTGGAAGTACTCGGTCTCGATGAAGTGCCCCTGGCCGGTGACCGCTTTGAAGTTGTGGATGATGCCCAGGGCATGAAGATGCTGGCGGAAGCCAGACGTCTGACGGAAACCAAAGCCCAGCACCACGTCACGCTGGAATCGCTGCATGACCTTCTGGAGAGCGGCGAAGTAAAAGAACTGAACATAATCGTCAAAGCCGACGTACAAGGTACGGCGGAGGCGATTGCCGACTCCATTCGCAAGCTCTCTTCCAGTGAAGTTCAGACCCGCGTGCTCCGCACCGCCTCTGGTGACATATCCGAAAACGACGTCAACCTGGCCGCATCATCTAATGCCATCATCGTCGGCTTCAACGTACAACCCGACCAGAACGGTGCCCGGGTTGCGGAAGCAAACGGAGTTGATATTCGCACTTACACCATCATCTATCAGATCACCGACGACATCACCAGTGCCGTCCAGGGTCTGCTCAAGCCGATCAGGCAAGAAATCCAGATTGGTCAGGCGGAAGTCAGACAGATCTTCAAGGTAGGCAAAGGCCTCATGATTGCAGGCTGTATGGTCTTGAGCGGCAAGGTACAGAGAAGCTCGATTGCCCGCATCGAACGTGATGGACAGGTAATCTACGAAGGCAAGCTCGACACGCTCAAGCGCTTCAAAGACGACGCCAAAGAAGTGGCGCAGGGCTTTGAATGCGGTATGAGTTTCGAGAAATTCTCCGACCTGCAAGTGGGAGACAAGATCAACTCCTTCATCATTCAAGAAACAAAACGCGACGCTTCCAACTAGACTCTGGCAGTTAAACAGGTACGAATTCATGTCCGCAGAACGAGCCCTGAGAGTATCTCAGTCAATTAAAAGAGAACTTTCGGAGATGATCCGCCGCGATCTCAAGGACCCTCGCTTGACCGGTCTCATTTCCGTGACCGAAGTGGAGTGTACAAGCGATCTGCGTTCAACCAAGGCTTTCATCTCCGTCTTCGGCGACGTAAATAGAGAAGCGGTGGTAACAGCCTTGAATGAACAAGCCGGCTTTATTCGAGGCGAGCTTTGCCGCCGCCTCAAGTTGCGCTTTGCACCGGAGCTGGTCTTCAAACTGGATGACTCGCTGGAAAGAGGTTCCAAGGTTTCCGAATTGCTCGGCAAGATTTCCCGCGGTGAAGTCTAAAACAGAGCATTTCGGCTTTCTTTGCCTGGACAAACCAGGAGGTATGACCTCCCATGACGTGGTGGCTAAAGCCAGACGTCGTCTCGGCGTTAAACAAATCGGCCACGCCGGTACTCTCGATCCGATGGCCACGGGAGTAATGGTCCTGGCCATAGGCAAAGCCACCAGACTGCTGCGTTTTCTCAGGGATGATAAAACCTATGAAGCAAAAATTCTGCTTGGCCGTTCAACCGATACCGACGATATTGAAGGTGCCTTGCTGGAAGAGGCGCCCCTGCCGGACAATCTCAGCCGGGAAGGAGCGGAGGCACAATTAAACGCCTTTCGCGGCAAAATTGAACAGCTGCCACCACTCTATAGCGCCATCCATGTCAACGGCGAAAGACTTTACGATCTAGCCAGAACCGGCAAGGTAAGCCCGGATGAGCTGTCTCAATATGTCAAAAAACGCAGCGTGGAGATCTTCGAGCTCAAGCTGGTTAATTGGGAGCCGCCTTACCTGGACGTCATGGTTCATTGCTCGGCTGGAACCTATATTCGCTCCATTGCTCGCGATCTCGGACAGGCACTGGGAAGCGGCGCCTGCCTGGCTGCTTTGCGTCGCACCGGCTCCGGCAATTTTCCTATTGATGCCTGTCTTGAGCTGGAGAGCTTCATTAAAAGCAAGGAGAGTCCGCCGCTTCTGGATGTGAAGGAGCATTTAGGGCTGCCCCGAATAGTGCTGGAAGAAGAAGCAAGCCTACGCTTCCGGCGCGGTCAGAAAGTAGAGCTGCAAGTTAGCCCTGAACTCGCCATGTCTGAGACTGAAAATTTAGCCACTCCCCAGGACACGGCAAACTTCGCCCTCATTCTCGATACCAGGCAGGAACCACTGGGCGTGGCAGCCATCGAAAAGGCCTTTGCCGAGACCATCTTCATTAAGCCGGAGGTGGTGCTTGTCGGACAACACTAACGCCCCCCACAACCAAGCGGAGCCGCCCGGCAAGCCCGATGGTCCGAGCAGCTTTTACAGCCCCGACTCAGTCTTCATCATGGCCGTGGCGGTGGAAGCCGTACTCTTGTTTACCGCTACAATCTGGATGGTGGTGGCAGGTCTTCCCATAGCAAACTGGTTCAATTTCTCCCGCACCTCATTTACTGCCGGACTGGCCGCCGGGCTGACCATCACAATTTTTGATTTCTTTCTGCTCTATCTGAGCAACCGTCTTTACAAATCGGTTTTCGTGCTCAGATCCATGCGCGATCTTGTCTATCAAGAAATGTGCCCGCTCTTCAGCCGCCTGAGCACCTTTCAAATTGTCTTTCTAGCCCTCAGTTCCGGCCTGGCTGAGGAGATTTTCTTCCGTGGCGTTATGGAGGAAAAATTGGGTATGTTCACGACCAACTTTTGCTTTGCTCTGGCCCACTTTCCTCGTTTTTATTATTTTCCATACGCCCTCTGGGCCGGCGCCATCGGCTTTCTAATGAGCTATTTGAAGCTCAAGACCGGCACTCTTTATGCCCCCATCATTTGCCATACGGTGATAAACCTGTTCAGCCTCACGGTTATCACTCGTTTGAAGGTACCAATCGAAACCCTGGAAGAAGCAGATGCGGAGGGAGCAAAGCCAGAGGGCGAGGATGACGAGCCTGACGAGAGTAATTAGACAGGAAAGCCCCCCAAGCAAAAGCCCACTGAACCGCCCATAAAAAGAAGGGACTCCAGGCCTAGACCTGGAGTCCCTTTCAATTTTCAATTTCAGGCAGCTTAGTATCAAACTACCTCAAATCACCTCGAAGCTTAGCGGCGCTTTTTCTTGGCGACTACTTTCTTCTTGGGAGCGGCTTTCTTGGCGGCAGCTTTTTTAGGAGCAGCTTTCTTGGCAGCGCCTTTCTTGGGGGCAGCTTTCTTAGCCGGTTTGGCAGCGGCTTTCTTAGCCGGCTTAGCTTCGGTGGCGGTTACGGACTTGGGCAAAGGAGCTTGCTTGGCCTTTCCGTCCACTACGTCTTTCAGTTCCTGTCCAGCTCTGAAGGCAGGCACTTTAGCAGCGCTGATCTTCAGTTTTTCCTTGGGATTCTGGGGATTGACTCCATAACGAGCTTGTCTTTGACGACGCTCGAAGGTACCGAACCCAACAAGAGTTACGCGCTCGCCTTTCGCTAACGAAGATGTCAGCGAATGCAGCAGGGCGGCAACGGTATTGTGTACGTTCAGCTTGGTTTGTCCTGTGGCTTTCGCCACCTCGTTTATAAGTTCTGCTTTGTTCATGCTGTTCTTCCTAAGCTGTCGGAGGCATTAGCGCTCATATCTAAATTACGAGCTCTTCTAAAACGATCGGAGATACTACCAACTCCACATAGTTAGTTCAAGTACTTTGAGAGTGTGCTAGGCTGATTTTTTCCATGTTCTTCCATTGATTTGTTATTTCATGCTTCAAGACGACACCATCGCCGCCATCTCAACTGCCCCAGGAGTGGGTGCCATAGCCATTGTCAGGCTTTCCGGTCCGGACTCATTTAAGATTGCCGAGAAACTTTTTTGGCCCAGAAAAAATCGTCAATCGGATCATGAAAAATTTGACCGGGGCCAGGACAAATCTGCGACAAACGACTCAAAAGCCAGTGGCAACAACGATTTCTGGCAACCAGTCAGCCATCACGCATCCATTGGATATATCAAAGACCCGAGCCGGGATAACAAGCTTGTGGACGAGGTGGTCTTGATCGCTTACCAGGCTCCCCACACCTATACGGGGGAAGACCTGGTGGAAATCAACTGCCACGGCTCCCCCATTGTCACGAGGGAGATCCTCTCCTTGATTCTGGCACAGGGCGCCCGCCTGGCTGAGAAAGGCGAATTTACAAAACGCAGTTTCCTGGCTGGTCGCCTCGACCTGACGCAGGCGGAAGCCGTGCTGGACATCATCCATTCCAAAACCGAGCGCCAGAGTGAACTGGCCCTGTCGGTTCTGCAGGGTCATCTGGGAGAAGAAATTAAAGCCATCCGCAAACGGCTGATCGAACTTTTGACGCGTATCGTGGCCGGCATTGACTTTCCGGAGGAAGTCGGCGAACTGGACGTGTCCGACATAAATGCCGTAAGCGAAGAATGCCTGACAAAACTCAATCAACTAGCCAGAACGGCCCGCTCCGGGCGCTTCCTGCGCGAGGGGCTGAAGCTGGCCATTGTGGGGCGGCCAAATGCCGGCAAATCAAGTTTGCTAAATCGGCTCCTTAATTTTGAAAGGGCCATAGTCACCGACATTCCGGGCACGACCAGGGACAGCATCGAAGAGCCCGTAGATGTGAACGGCATCCCCGTGATACTGGTGGACACCGCCGGTGTACGCCATACGGAAGACAGAGTGGAGCAGATCGGAATCGAACGCACCACAAGGGCCATAGAAGAGGCCGACCTGACTTGCGTGCTTCTGGACGGCACCACCGCAAGCGGTCAAGAAGAGCAGGTCTTGCTTTCTAAGTTGAAAGAGCTTGCCCGACCTTACTTTGTGGCGATAAATAAGATCGACCTCTGTGGTTCCGGACCTATGAATAACGGAAACCTGCCTGACCTGATCAACTTTTCCATAGGCAAACCCCTGGCCATTTCAGCCAAAATGGGCCAAGGCATTGAAGATCTCAAGGGCATGATCGAGCATTTTGCCCTCACGGACAATTCCGTCAAAGAGCTGGGAGGCTCTCTGAACGAGAGGCAGGGAGCCCTCTGCATCAAAGCCGTGGAAGCCCTGGAAAGGCTTCTAGCCGCATCCTTGAGCGGGCTGCCCCAGGACTGCCTGGCCAGCGACCTAAAGCTTGCCGTGGACGCTCTCGATGCCATCTCAGGACAGGTAGTGACGGAAGAAGTTATAACGGAAGTATTCGCCAATTTCTGTATTGGGAAATAAAGGAGACCATGTGGCCACACTTATTTGCGAAGACGAGGAATACATCACCAGCCTGGCCATAGAGCCGGGACGCGTGCAGACCATCGACGTCCGGGGTGAAAAGCAAAACTGGCAACACATAAGACTCATACTAAGAAGTGGCGACAGAGAGCTGGTTTTTGCTACGGAATTCAAAGAAGACCTGAACCTGCGCATAGAAGACGTTCTGGCCAGGGAAGTAAAGGAAGCGGCGAGCCTCGCCAAAGCAGTGCTCGATATACAGGCGGTGGCTGACGCTTACGTACTTTGCCGCTCGCCCAAGGACGAAGTTAAGACCCTGGTCAAGCACCTGAGCGAATTGGGGGAAGGCAAACGGGCCAAGGTGCTATTTGAGCCTTACGAGCCGTCCTTTGAGTTGAGTGCCGAGAGCAACGGGGGCAGCATTAGAATTGAGATGTTTATAGACGCCGGTAATGTTGAGACCGGAATTACTCGCTGGGATGCTCTTGGCATAAGGTTTTTCACCAGTATCCCCCTGCTCAAGCGCTTCACAGAAGAGCTCAAAACAGAATTCTTCTGCTAGAACCGAAGAAAATATTGGTAAAATTAATCCTCTAACAACTTATCAATGTTCGGCAGTTTGTAGATGCCGGACGAGTGAGGAAGTGAAGCCTAATTGAAACCACCCAAAACTACAAAAGCCTGTCCGCCTCAAGAAGTCGGACAAGAGCCTGGGGGGTTAAGACTTTGCCGACTCGAAAGGTAATGGAAAAATGTCATCAGTAGAAACGCAAATCAAAGTCAAGCTTCCGGACGGAAGCCTCAAGAGCATGGAAGCCGGTCAAACCGGAGCCGACCTGGCCAAAGCCATCAGCGAAGGGCTCTATAGAAAAGCAGTTGGTCTCACAATCAACGGCGAATTGAGCGACCTGTACACACCTCTGGCCGACGGCATGGAAGTGAAGATTCTCACCGCCGATAGCCCGGAGTCCATAGAGCTACTGAGACACAGTACCGCCCACGTCATGGCCCAGGCCGTACAGAAACTTTTCCCCCAGGCCAAGATAGCGATCGGCCCCACCATAGATAACGGCTTCTATTACGACTTCGAAATCAAAGATCACGCGCTCTCCACTGATGATCTGGCTGCCATCGAAGCAGAAATGAAGAAAATAGCCGAAGCCAAACAGAGGCTGGTTCGTTACAACATCGCCGATGTAGATAAGCAACTGGGAGAATTCGAGAGCCAGGGCGAAAAATTCAAAGCCGAGCTTTTAAGGGAGCACAGAGACCACAACCCCACCCTTTATCTCATGCAAGATAAAGAAGGAAAGACTGTGTGGAACGACCTCTGCCGCGGTCCGCACCTGCCTTCTACCGGTCTGATCAAGGCTTTCAAACTTCTGAAGGTCTCCGGTTCTTACTGGCGTGGCGACGAACACAAAGAACAATTGCAGCGCATTTATGCCACGGCCTTCTGGACCAAGAAAGACCTGGATGAATACCTGCAAAGGTTGGAAGAAGCAGAGAAACGCGACCACCGCAAACTAGCCAAACAGCTTGACTTGTTCTCCACCCATGAAGAAGTCGGACCGGGCCTGATCTTCTGGCATCCGAATCTGGCCACCGTGCGCGATTGTATTGAAAACTACTGGCGCGCCGAGCACAGAAGAAGGGGCTATCAGTTCGTTTACACGCCCCACATTGCATCCGAACACCTCTACGAGATTAGCGGTCACCTGGAAAACTATGCCGAGAACATGTACTCGCCCATGGACATCGATGGTCAGGCCTACCGGGCCAAGCCCATGAATTGTCCCGGCCACATCATGATCTATAAATCCAAGCTGCGCAGCTACCGCGATCTGCCGATTCGCATGGCTGAGCTCGGTACCGTCTACCGTTACGAACGCTCCGGCGTTTTGCACGGCATGCTGAGAGTGCGCGGATTTACACAAGACGACTCGCACATCTTCTGCACACCGGAACAACTGGAAGATGAAATTTCCGGAATTCTGGATCTGGTAGATGCTCTCATGACCACCTTCGGTTATAAGTACAAGGCTTACCTGGCCACCAAGCCCCCGCAAAGCCTGGGAACCGACGAAGAATGGGAAATGGCTACAGGCGCCCTGGAAAGAGCCATGATCAAACGCGGCATGGAATACGAAGTGGATGCCGGCGGCGGGGCTTTCTATGCGCCCAAGATCGACGTCAAACTCTTCGACGCCATCGGACGCGAATGGCAAGGTCCCACAGTGCAAGTCGACCTCAACTTGCCCAGCCGCTTCGACGTCAACTACATCGGCGAAGACGGTAACAAGCACCATACCGTCATGGTACACAGAGCCGTTCTCGGTTCCATGGAGCGCTTCTGCGGCGGCTTGATTGAACACTATGCCGGCGCCTTCCCGCTCTGGTTGGCACCGACCCAGGTGGCGGTGATTCCAATCTCGGATCGCCACCAGGAGCATGCCCATAAAGTAGCCAAACTGCTGGAAAGCATGGATATGCGAGTGCACCTGGATGAACGCAGTGAAACCATCAACTACCGCATTCGTGAAGCGCAAATGCAGCAGACACCATATATGGTTGTAATCGGCGACAAAGAAGTCGAGAACGGTCAGGTAGCGGTGCGCCATCGCCGCCAGGGCGATCTTGGTTCCATGAGCGTGGAAGACCTGGCTGCCAAACTGAAGAAAGAGCTGGATAGCAAGGAAAACATCTAAGAAGTTCCGCCATCCAGAAAATCAGAAAGAAGAGGGGAGTTCGGATTCAGGCCGGGCTCCCCTCTCTTTTTCTTGTCCTGGTTGCCTGCGAAACAGGTGACCATCTCTTTGGAAATTGAATAGCAGAATTACAAAACTCATGTAAAGGCGAAAATTAATTCTGATTGACGGTGAAAAGACAGATGCAGTGAGGGTTCTAAATGCAGAAAAGTCCCGAGATGCAGATGCAATATTTCTTCGCATCACTATTGTTACATTGGCAGTGGTTCCGCAGAAGAACTACCCAAGCCGTCCCCGGCAGCAGTTTCGATACTTGCTAATGGCGAGCAATGGCATTGGGTATTGACTGCAAATACTCGATTGAACATCAGATGGTCGCTCCCGCCGGTAAGCAAAAGAGCCGGTAAATCCAGGGTTTACCCCAGAGCCGAAATCTCAAGCGCTGGCTAAGCTCAATTAAAGGGAAGCCCTGGCACCGACACAAGAAATCAAATGCAGGTAGACCGAATGAATACAAGTCTAAGAAAGGCCTTTGGGCTGGCAGCCCTGGTTTCAATTACGCAGGCAAGTCAGCTGGCGCAGGCGGCAAAAGAGGCACAGCCGGGCGCCAGGGCGGCCTTCGATATGGCGCCCGTGAGCAAAGCAGCAATTGAAATGCCGGTCAAGAACTTAGTTTCACTTCAATCAAAAGCCTTAGAGAGCGAGACCATCGAGACCGGTCGAAAAGACGGACGAGAGGGAGTGGAAGGTAAGACGGTGCTGCCGGGGAAAGTAAACTGGCACAAAAGTCTCAGCCAGGCCCTCGACCGGTCGCGCACTTCCGGCAAGCCGGTGCTGCTCTTCTACATGTTGGGCAGTCTCGACAAGGAATTCTGCTGAACGAACGCCCAACTGGCAAGAACCGTGTTGTTCGCCCGGACCGATATATCCCAGTACATAAACAATTGCTACGAGCCCGTCTGGCAAAGCCTGCATGAAGTGCCGATAGTCTCGGTAGATTTCGGCGGAGGCAGGGTTCTGAAGCGTACCTTGAACGGCAATATCGCCACTTACATTATCACCGCCGACGGTACCGTAGTCGACATTCTGCCGGGCATTTACAAGCCTGATACTTACCTCAGTCAACTGAAAGCATTGCACAACCTGGCAGAGGACTGCCGGCATGAGAGCAGTAGCACGATGGTGTCGGCAAGGCTCTCCCGGTATCACAGCAAACTGGCCGCTAGACCGGTTCATTTGACAGGTTCCTTAGAGCCGCAAGCGGGACCGGCAAATCTGCCGACCAATCTTGAGACGGACACCCGAATAAACGAAACCTTGAGACGGCACCAGATTCATGAGAAGCTGGCCCAGACTCCGCCAAAGCTCTCTCAATCTTTGACCAACTGGTTATACAAAGAAGTGCTGCACTGCGATCTCAGTGATCCTTATCTGGGACTGGCTTCTACCCTGGCCGGTCGACCGCAATAGCAGCCGGTGGCAAGGGAGACTTTTCTTCTATAATCTCCCTTGCCACTTGCCCGGGAGATTAGCCCTGTGACCACAGCTTACATACGCCAACTTGAGCCGGCCGATCAGAAGCTATTCTTCCAGCTCAGAATGGAGGCGCTGGAAACACATCCGGAATCATTCGGTTCCACCCAGGATGAATTCGCCGCTCAATCGGAAGAAGACAGGCAGAGACAATTAAGCGGTATGGAAGACAGTTTTGTGCTGGGTGCCTTCCTGGGAGAGAACCTGGTAGGTGTGCTCGGCTTCTTTCGTCGCAAAGGTGAAAAACTAAGGCACAAAGGCGTTATCTGGGGAGTTTATGTTCTACCGGCAGCAAGACGAAAAGGCATAGCCAGAGCTCTCCTCTTGGAGTCCCTGCAAAGAAGCCGCTCCATCAAAGGGCTTGACGCCATTCTCCTCACCGTGGTCTCCAGCAACCATTCAGCCAAATCGCTTTACCAGTCAATGGGCTTCACTACCTACGGGCAAGAGCGAGCGGCCTTGCGAATCGGCAGCAACCCTACCGACCTAATCGACGAAGATCTAATGGAGCTCGTGCTTTGAGCACTAACCTGACCTAACAAGAATTACTTGGAGACTGAGCCGTTCTTACCCGCTTCGTTATCCGGTCGGACAGTCATACTGCCACCTTTGACCGAAACTGTGTTATCCGCTTCTGAACCGGCGCCTTCACCCTTGCTTGCAGCACCGGGCTCGGCGCCACTGCAACAGTCTCCACCAAAACCAGGCGGCGGCGCGGGGTTGCCGCTATTGCCGGCAGTGGCGCTGTCGTCCGGCTTGTCTCCGGGGCTGCCGGCGGTTTCGCCATCACTGCTTACAGCCGATGACTTCCAACTCTCTTTCTCAACTTTCCAACTGCCGCCTTCTTTTACAAGATGAACGGTACCTTTGGTTGTTTCTTTCAACTTCCCGGCCTTGACCATGCCACCAAATATAGGATCATCTTCGGAGGGAGCGGTAAGATTTATGGTGCAGTCTCCAGCCTTGCCCAACTCAGTGTTGACGATCTCGGCCCGCTTGGGCGTCATTTCCTTGATGAAGCTGAACATCATGGTGAACTCTTGAGCAGGCATTTTTGCCTTATCGCCATTGATCTGTTTAATGCGAGCTTCGGTCAAATAGGGCATTACCTTCTCTATGGAATCAGCTGCAAGCAGGGCGTCATGATATTGCTTGAAAAAAGCTTTCGGGTCTTCCGGCATTTTGGCGGAGGCACCGGCGGTAGCACTACCGGCCGTACCGGAGGTCGTATTGTCCGCCTTGGCCACTTTCAATGATGCGCTTTTGGCCGGCTCTTCTTTGGCATAAGCGCCAGGGGCTGAAGCAGTTACTGCCAGACCGAGCATAAATGACATTACAAAGCAGCCTGCAGTCCGGTTGATTTCCGTCGTTGTTCTCTGGTTCAAGATTTTTGCCTCAATATTTAAGTGCCGACTAGATAGATTTGACTCCCGTATGACCATCACCGCAAGACTAAAAACTTTAGGAGAGCGAAGGCTTCAGCCCCGGGGAAGCATTAAAAGTCTCCCATGAACAGTGGCCCTTGCTACGTGATTCCCACATTGACGGCCGGGGTAGCCAGGAGGCATATTCTAAAGTAGATGTCGCTAGTAGCGAAATATGTGACTTAAGGCAGAGGTTTTCAAATTGGCCGATACCCCCCAGGAATCAGGAAAGAAAGCCGGCACAAGCGGCGTAAACTTCGAGGACGTTCTCGGTCTGACGCCCGAAGGTCCCAGGGGTAGCATCGGCGATCCACTTAAGCAAATCAACCGTGGACAGGCTCAGCCGCAGGATACGAGCGGTGCTAAAACCACAGATAGAGTTCCGCCCCAGACCGCTTCCGACCAGTCGTTAGCGCAGACGGTGGGCGCCGACCGACCCCAGTTGAAATTCACCGGTCGCACCCTGGAGCTTTCCTATAACGACAAAGACTTCGAAAAGAAGTTGTCCTATGCAGGCAAAGTACACGGCAAAGATTTCGATACCTTGAAAGTAACGGATATGCCGCCAGGCACAAAAATTACGCCCTGGGTCAATAGTCGCGGCTTTTTCTTCTACTTCAACGACGGCACCCAGACCCCGAAAGAATTTCACTATTTGCCAAGTAACTTGACTCGTCTTGAGACCAAGGAAATGACAGACCTCAACAAGCTGAGGGCCGACGTCATGGTGGCCTACAACAACGACATGTCGAAAACCGTCACCGATGCAGGCGCCGGCTTCGGAGGCTTCATGGACTTCAGCCAGCGCACCGATCCGCGCAGGGACGGCGCCGCTTCCGCTTTCCAGTACTTCCAACGCATGTCCGGACTGTCCACCAACGCCTTAAACAGCCTCGAGTCCAACCTGAGGGAAGGCGTCAAGACCTCCGACAGCCCCTATTTGAAGATATGGCTGGCAGACGTCTATGTGGGCCAGGCCATGAAGAGCGTGGTAGACCAGGCTCTCACAGGAAGACCAGTGGACCTGAAAGACCCGGCCATCATGCGCAAATTGGAAGATGCCATTTCTCTCAACAAAGCAGCCCGCATGACTTCCGACGAAAACCTCGGTCAAAACGGCATGAAACGCCAGGGTAACGGCTACTTACCGATGATGCCCTTCAACCCTTACTGGGATGCCCGCAACCGTAACGGCTATTACGGTTTCTGGGGAGGCAGCGGCGACCAGGCCGCCTACCGAGAAGCGGCTCTGACCACTATCAAAGCCATGATCGAGAGCAACGCCCTGCCTAAAATGCAATTGCCGCCGGCACTACCGCCTCGCTATTAAATTTTCAAAGCAGTTCCTGACCCTGCTGCCCCGTCGTTGCTAAAGTGACAGGGTGCGGCTTTGCCTTGCAAAGATAAGCACGAAAAGAGAATGGCCCGGTCTATCAAGGGCCGGAAGTTCTCAAAAGCAACCATAAGCCAAGAATTAAGAGGTGACAGAATTGGTCTCGTCCAGCAAGGTTCTTACCGCCCCCAGGGGGGTAAGTATTATCGGCTCCACAGGCTCCATCGGCAAGCAAACCCTGGACATTGCCAGAGCCCACAGCCCGGCTCTATCCGGCAGCGCCGAAGAGGCAATTAGAATTGTGGCGCTGGCTGCCGGCAAATCCAAGCTTGAAGACCTGAAAGAACAGATTCTGGAGTTTCAACCGGACTTAGTCTCGGTGCCTGACCAGGCAAGCAAAGAGGAACTATTCAACCGCCTTAAGGAGCATGGCAAAAGCCTTCCCCTGCCGACCATTATGGTGGGAGAAGAAGGTCTCCTGGCTTGCGCCGAGCACCCCCAGGCCGGCACACTGGTAACGGCGGTAGTGGGCTTTCTGGGAGTAAAACCGACCCTGGCAGCCATTAAGCAAGGCAAGCGCATTGCCCTGGCCAACAAAGAGACCATGGTGGCGGCCGGTCATCTGGTGCAGGAGCTGGCAGCTCGGCACCAGGCAGTCATTGTGCCGGTAGACTCGGAACATTCGGCTATCTTTCAATCCCTGGAGGCAAGCCTGCTGCGCGGCCGCCCTCAGGAAGTGGAGCAAGTACTGCTCACCGGTTCCGGCGGGCCTTTCAGGACCTGGAGCAAAGAGGCCATTGCCGCTGCCACCGTATCTGATGCCTTAAATCATCCAAACTGGTCTATGGGAGCCAAAATTACAATAGATTCGGCCACCCTCATGAACAAGGGACTGGAAATAATCGAAGCCCGCTGGCTCTTTCAAGTACCCGAAAGCAAAATCAAAGTGGTGATTCATCCCCAGTCCATCCTGCATTCCGCCGTGGAATTTGTGGACGGTTCCATCGTAGGACAACTGGGTCTGCCCGACATGAGACTACCCATTCACTATGCCATTTTTTATCCGGAAAGAGTGCCGTCCAGCCGGGTACCGCGCCTGTCCCTCAGCCAGATCAAGCAACTCACCTTTGAAGAGCCGGACCTGGAAAGGTTTCCCTGCCTGGCTCTCTGCCAGGAGGTGGCCCGACGCGACGACTCCAGCGCTTGCGTGCTGAACGCCGCCAACGAAATTGTTGTGGAGAGCTTTCTCAAAGGCAAGATAGGCTTTTCCGGCATCGCCCGCACTCTGGAAAGGGTGGTAGGTGAACATAAGCCAATCAAAGCACCCTCTCTTGAGGATATACTAGAGTGCGATAAATGGGCCAGGCAGCAAGCGTCACTGACCCTTGCAGCTTTGCAGACCCCATAACTTTTCATCTGCAGGAGAAACGAGATGATTGCGCTCCAAGAGCAAGTACAGGTAGTAGATCACCCCGTCGTACAGCATCTACTGACTAGATTGAGAGACTACCACACAGCCCCGCACAAGTTCAGACGTTATTCCATCGCTCTTTCCGAGCATCTGGTCTACGAAGCCTGCCGCAGTATGAAATGCCGCGATGTCAATGTAGAAACGCCTGTGGGACCGGCAAAAGGACATTCCATGACCGACTATGTCGTTCTCGCCCCCGTACTGCGGGCCGGTCTCGTCATGTCCGAAGCAGCCCAGCGTATCCTACCTGCCGCCCGGGTCTATCACGTGGGCTTGAAGCGCGACGAAGAAACCCTGGAAGCCAAATCATATTACGCAAAACTGCCCGACTCCCTGCCTTCCGACAGTCGTGTCTTCGTCCTGGATCCTATGCTGGCCACCGGAGGCTCGGCGGTAGCGGCCATTGAACTATTCAAGAAAATGAACGTAGCCACGGTGCAACTGGTTTCTTTCGTAGCAGCACCGGAAGGCATCAAGCGTGTTCACTCGGCTTACAAAGATGTGCAGATCACCTGTGCCTCCGTTGATGAAAAGCTGAACGAGCGCGGTTATATCGTGCCCGGGCTGGGAGATGCCGGCGACAGAATCTTCGGCACCTAGACCTAACCCTAAACAGGATATAGATGCTTGTCTGAAGCCGGGGGAATCAGGATATTACGAGAGATTTGCCAGACCTGCGGCAAACCGGTTTTTCCTGCCAAATCCGGCTCAATCAGTGGCAAGCTCTACCGGCCCGGCTTCTGTCATTGTCAAATGAAAGAGGAACTGGAGAAAGCCAGGCTCGCTCAATCCAACGAGAAAAATCCAGAAAATTCCGGCACTGATATCCAGGCACTGAAACTGAAGATTGGCGAAGATGAAGCCAGTCTCAATCCCTCCCAGCACAAGGCAGGCGCTTCTTCTGAAACGGCAAGCCCAGGCTCATCCGCTTCTTCTGCTGGCCATTCGGATAAGACCGACGCTGCGGGGGACGGTCTGGTTCTCAAGTTACCCGCCGGCGCAGAAGCCGACGCCCCTGTTCTTCCGCCTGCTAGCGCTAGAGAGGCAGGCGGAAGGAGGCATTTCGATCCAAAACGGGAACTTGACGATCTGGTGCAACAGGGCTATGAATTCTTTGACAGAATTGGTAAAGGTTCGCTTGGTTACGTCTACCAGGCAAAATCAAAGAACATTCAAGACTTTCTGGCTGTCAAAATTTTTCATCGCAAACTCTTTGAAAACAAGCGCACACTCAAGAGATTGGAGCAAGAAGCCAGGCGCGCCCAGGAACTCTCGCACCCGCATCTGGCGGCTGTCTACAGCTTCGGCGTCTCCCAGAAAGGCTACCCCTATCTGGTCATGGACTTTCTGAGCGGTCCGTCTCTGGCAGAAATTATTCAGGAAGAAGGTTTCCTGGATGTACCGCGAGCCATAGACATTTTCTTGCAGGTTGCCGAAGCTCTCCAATACGCCCACGGTGAAAACATGTTGCACCGCGATCTCAAACCTTCCAACATCTATCTTATGAAAGCAGAGGACGGGAGAGATTTCGTCAAGGTGTCCGACCTCGGCATCGCCAAGGTGCTACCCAATCCAGGCCGGGAAACTAAATACATGACTCCGGAAGGGGAAGAATTCGGAAACCCGAGCTACATGAGTCCGGAACAGTGCATGGGCGAAAAACTCGGTCCGGCTTCCGACCTCTATAGCCTTGGCTGCGTCATGTATGAGGCTTTGAGCGGCAAACTACCGGTAAGTTCCTCGAATCCGGTACGCCTGGCCTTCAAGCAAGTCAGCGAAATACCAAAGCCCCTCACTACCCGCTTCCAGGACCTGGATATTCCAGAGAATCTCAACACCGTTGTCATGAACCTTCTAGAGAAAGACCCTGGCGCCCGATTTGCCAGTGCTAAAGAACTGAAAGAGGCACTGCTGGCTGTAAAAGCCGGGAAGGTACCCAAACTGAACAAAGCCAGAGGCAGTGATAAAGAACCAGGAAAACAAATATCCGGCTCAAAACCTCAAAGTCAAGGGAAAGGCAATTCCGCCGGCAAAAAGGGCTGGCTGGAAGAGATCATCGCCAGGGTCAAAGGCAAGAAATAGTAAGGCGCTGCAGGCAGATTAGTGGCAGCTAAGCTAATTCACTTCTAACTTTCACTCCTCCTATTTACCTATAAAGCACTACTAATAGTGCCTCGCGGCCTGCATGGTAACATTCCAAGGGTAACAACATCCCAATCAAAGCCGGTGTTCCAAAAGGCAATTGCCTCAGACCGAGCCGGCGACGGAGATAAATATGGCAAGAGCGGAAAAACGCCTCAAGTCGCGCAATTTCATAGCTCTTTCTCTGCCCCTGGCGCTCTCTTTCTTATGCACCGTTCCGGCCTGGAGTCAGGCCAATCTTGACTCTTTCTTCGACGGACCCTTTGAGGGCCCTCTACCTCCCACGCCGCCTACCAACGTAGATCTGACTCCGGTTTCACCGCCGCCGCCTCCTCCGTCCGTACCGCCCCTGGTACTACCACCAGTATCAAGTGGTCCGTTCCGGCCGCCGGTAGTGGTACCTACCGACGTCACAAATAATTTCTTCACCGGCGGTCAAATGCCGCCGGCAGCCAGTTCAGCCCTGAATGGCATTCAACGCCTGCCCGAACGCTTCTTCCCCAGGGAAACACCAAGGGAAGACGATCCGGAAGGCATACTGGTTAAGTGGCTGCCCGGCACTATCTTCACCAGACCCCAGAACAACATAGTCAAACTAACTTCCGGTGAGGTCTTGATCTCCATCAAGAATCCGGCTACCAGAGCGAATTTGGTTACACCGTTCGGCACCATAGCCCTCGATGCCAGCGCCGATATCATTGCCAGCTTTGAAAACGGTCTCTTGCGCATCAAAAACATGGACGGGCTGGGTATGAAGGTCAAGATCAAACTAGATCAGGGTTGTTTTGCCAACCAGAAACCTATAGTGATCTCCCTGGCACCGGGCTATGAATTCACAGCCGGTGATCACACCCTGGCCCGCAACGAACTGAAACCCAAAGACGGAATTGCCAGGCGCTTTATAAAAGTGCTGGAGCAGGGTCAACTGGCAGTAGCGGAATTTTCACCGGCCAGCGCCCTCAACAATAACGCCATGCTGGTCGATCTCAGACAATCCGTAAGTGGTGTGAAGGAACGACGGGTGCTGTCGGACATGTCCAAAATGGCAGCCGTATTGAACCATCAAATGGGTGAGCACGGCTTCTTCCAGAACAGATCCGACGACAATACCAGATTGGCCGGCACAAGCGCCGGACAGATAAACTAAGTCAGTTGCGAAAGTGACTTCGGAGCAAGCTGAATCAACGCCAAGTGGGCAGCCGAAAGCTTCAGGGCTGAGGCGTAAGTCGCTTATGCTGTTACTCCTATTGTCGGGTTGCGCGCTTCTCATTACTTTCGCCCTGGCTTTTGCCGGTCAGGCAAGACTCTCCGGCGTGGTCGCTCTCATATATCAGGGAGCCGCCCTGGAGGACTTTCTCAAGCGGCCGACAGTTTCCTTTGTGGAAGCCTATTTTCGTTTCATGCCGGACCTGCCTGAAGATGTAATTTTCGGCATAGACCAGGAATTTATCGAAGGTCTGCAGGAACCGAAGTTTATCAAAGGCGGAGACTGGATGTCCTTCATCGGGCTTCAACGTAGCGGAGCGGTCTGGGTTGCAACTGGTACCGACGACACCATGCAAGGACAGGCAAGTAAGGATAGAGCCTGGAAGTTTTTCAGTCTCGGACAGCCATTGAAGAGCGATACGTGGTATCGCATCCGGTGTTACTGCGATTTAAGCAAGCGCCATTTTCAGTGGTTGGAAGTTGAAGGTGACGGAATGAAGAAGAAGATACCTCTCAACCAGTACAAACTGGACTATCCCAACTTCATGCCCTTTGACCGGGGAGCGCTCTCCTATTATGTTTACGCCATGCGTAGTCGCTCCATGATGAAAAACGGTGACGGCGGCAAACCCTTCGTCTATTTTGATGACGTGCGCGGCGGAATTGAAAGGGAAGGCAAGGCTACCACCCTTTTTGAAAGCTCTTTCGAAAACCAGCACCTGGTTGAGAATCAACCACTTTCCAGTCCGAGCATAAAGCTAAACAACTACAAGCAGGGGCTCTTTTATTTGGAAAGACCAGAATCAAAGTTCAGAGTTGAAGCAGCCCCCTTTGCTCATGGGGGCGCCAATGTGGGGGTGGCCGATGCCAGCCTGTAAGAGCAGTCGTGGTTCCGTCATAGTCTGCCAGCCAGCGTAATAGAAATTGGTCTTGGTGCCTCCGACATTCTTTTGCCGCTGCCGCAGCAGGATCGTAGAGGTAGTCGGCGATAATGGCGTTGGTACCAGCGTCCCGAACGCGAGTCATCATGTTTTCGGTGTTGAACTCGTACTTGAATACAACGTCATTGGTTAGGTTTAATTCTGAAACTTACATATAGAAGGTGGAAACGATCAAAAAAAGAGGGAGCCGTAAAGAGCACAGCCTGGTAGCGGTGATAATTACGACTCCCAAAAGGGTTAGCTGGTCGGTGTTTCAGCCTACGAGCAGAGGCGATAAAGCATAAGATACAAGATCGGACGTTGGCAGATAATTCTGGCAGCGTATTTGGTGGCATCAGCTTTCTGCTCCTTTTCGACCTTTAAAGGCAAAAAGTGCAAGAAAACTACGGAGTTTTTCAAGCCACCGGACGGACGCTGCTAATGCGCTCTGCGTTTGTCATCACTGACACCTCCGTACTTCATCACTACGAGTATACGTCGAATGTCAGATCAAGTCGTAGCTAGCTGACATATATCTTGCGGCTCAGCTGAGTGCCCGCAAATGAACTATGCCGCTGCGCGATTGGGGATCTGCCATGAACGAGTTCTCTATCGTGTTTGGAAGGAGAGTGCCATTACGAGGGAAAAGACCGGCGTTTCCGCGCAAAGACTCTCACGAACCATACTGTAGCTCAGATTCGAAGTTTTTTCAGAATTCTTCGAACTGTTCCGTACTCAAGGCTCTGAAGAGCATTCAGAACGTCCTCAGATCTTACATTCCTATCCGCAGATGCTGCCAGCAGAGCCGACTTATTCAAAACTTCAATCGCAATTGGAGAAAATGCCGCTTTACGCGGAGCTAGACCAGATCCTATTGCTGCAATTTCATCAAGCTCATTGCGCAACATCGCTACATCGATTTCCTTGATTGCGATTCCTTGTAGTGCAACTCCCAGCAAAAGGTGCTCGGCCGAAATAAAGTTGTGTCCACGACTTCGTACTTCTCGCTCTGCCAACATGAGTACAGCAAACACCTCACCACTAAGGCGAGACATGATATCTGGGGAAATGGATTCATCCTGGTCCTCATTTTCTAGAGCAAAAGCACGAGGAGAGGAAATAATCTCGATAGTCATCCTTGACATGGTTTGAACATCAGAAACGCAATGGCTCAATATTTGATAGAACCCACCAGCTACATCGATAGAGGCAAGCATTAAGTGTCCGGTGGAGACTTGATGACCTTGCCCGATGCGTTTTCGTTTGTCTAAAGCGAGACCCAAGATATGAATCAGGCTATGATCGAATTCAATGCGCTCGCTAGTCACCTCCCCAAAAGGGAGTAGCTTGGATATTCGCTCGCGTACAACTTCGCCGGTTACTCCTGAATTTTTCAAAATCTCGTGCGCCATGCCATTACCTGTACTTTCCGCAAACGCAAGCAGGAGATGAACATCAGAAACTTGTGAATGTCCACATCCTTTCGCCTGGCGACCAGCTTCCTGTAGAGACCTAATGCTAGACTCTGTAAACTGACTAAACATTTTTTGCGAACCTCCCAAAGCTTCTCATTCTCAAGACTCAGCACCGACTACTTTACGCATCGAAAACCGACGTTCGAGCTACTGCTTTTGTGGTCACCTTTCCCACGAGCACCAACCATATAACGTGAACAGTATTGATTCGTACACAGAAACGATCCACCTTTCAACACGCGCTTAAACACGGACGGCTCTGTTGGATCGAAGCTGTCTGACGGCCCGGTTGGATTGGAATCGACCTCTTTGGCGCCTTCATAGTTCGGGCGATACCAGTCTGAGCACCACTCCCAAACATTGCCGCTCATGTCGAACAAACCAAAGCCGTTTGGCGGGAAAGACTTGACAGGTGCAGTTCCATCGAAGCCATCTTCTCTGGTGTTCTGGCTTGGAAATTCGCCCTGCCAAATATTCGCCTGCCATTTACCGCCTGGTTTTAAGTTTTGGCCCCAACTGTATTTGCATCTATCTAGACCGCCGCGTGCCGCGTATTCAAATTCTGCTTCCGTCGGAAGGCGTTTACCACTCCACTTAGCATAAGGATTCGCATCTTGCCATGCGATGTGCACAACCGGATGGTTCATTCTTCCGCTTAAATTACTGTTCGGTCCTTCTGGGTGCTGCCAGTCAGCACCAGGCACTCGCCTCCACCATTGCCAGTGATTGCTTTTGTCCACGGACTGAGGCGGGGGCGCAAAAACAAGGGCATAAGGAATGAGCAGTTCAGCCTGAACTGGTGGAATAGATCTCGACTTGGATTTGCTTTCGGCGACCGTCTTGTATCCAGTAGCTTTGACAAACTTCGCGAATGCTTCATTTGTGACTTCCGTTCTGTCGATCCAAAATCCATTGAGGTGCACCTTGTGTACCGGTTTTGCATCATCGATTTCCGGTTCATTGCATCCCATCCAGAAGGTGCCTTCTGGAATCCAGACCATACTGTCCCGTTCATTGAGCTGATTCTGGCAGATTTCTTTCGACTGAGCTGCATTACATACAGTACAAAGCGCCGCTAAGAGTGCAATCGCGCCAAGCCGGTGTGAGCATGCCAACTTTGTAGAATATCGGGATATGCTCAACGTGTTTCTAACGCCAATAAAGCAACAGTATGTAGTTATTATTGCATGTTCGAACCGCTGCTCTGGTCTGTCCAGCAGGTGCGATCTTAATTTAAGACAGCTCGGAACGTAGCTATGACTCTTACATAGATTTGATTTTGTTAGCGCCTGGCAGAGCCGGGGGCAATTCAGCTGAGCCTGATAGAAGCATTGTATGAAGTTAGAAGCAGTAGCAGCTTGTTTTTGACGGGGACAAACCCTAATCTCTCATCACTGAGATTTGTAGTTTGGAAGCGTGATAGACTAGGACGCACGGTTAAGCAATTAGTTGACTTGGTTACGGAGTTTGAGTCACAGTGCATCCACTTTAAAAGCCTGAGCAATGACATTGATACTTCAACGAGCAGTGACCGTTTCTTCTTTCATATAATGGCGAGCTTGGCACAAATGGAGCGAGAGCTGCTGGTGGAGCGCACCAAAGCTGGATTAGACGCTGCAAAGAAATTAGGTAGGGTCGGCGGCCGGCGGCGATTGATGACAGAAAGCAAAATAAAATCAGCCAAAAAGCTCCTCAAGAGTGGCATGGCGCCAAGGGATGTCGCCAATGATTTGGGTGTGTCGTTGGCAACACTTTACCGCTGGGTTCCCGAAGCCGCAGCATTAGCTCGATAAAAAGTTATTCGAAGGATGATTAGTGAGTTAAGAGAGATAGCCAATGAAAGGTTAACGATGGAGCCAGAGCAAAGTTACGAATTCAGATGCCTGAGAGATGATGTTGTCCAAAAGATGCGGCACCACACCTATGTCGACGCGGCGACGCATGTGTTTCAGTACTTAGTATTGCCAGCGTTTACGCCAACTATAGCGTGGGATGTGTTTCGTCGTCCGCGACTAGGACATAGTGACGATTTTATTCTAGTTCGAACGACCTGGCGCTCAGATCTTGACAGTGAAAAGGTTCGTACACCAGTCGAACGATTGCGACATTCGCGCCCGCTGCAACCCACCATTGAACTGAATTTGCTGTCTGTGCCGTCCGCCGAACTGGAGCAGTTGTCTAAAGAGTTGGCAGAACTGAAGCTGCCAATTGGTGCAGCGTCCCATAGTTACGGCATAGATGGAACCTTTTACGAGATCGCTATTGATCAATCGTCAGTGTATTCTTCATCTGCAAAATGCCGTTTGTCGTGGTGGCATACTCCACCAGCGCAATGGCCAGGAGTGCTTGAGTGGATTAAACGGGCAGCTATTATTTTTGATGCCTCCGCCCAATCAGTGCCATCCATACCTCTTCGAATTAGACCGATCGATGACACTGCATCAAAAGAGTAGGCTAAGCGCCTGGTGATCGAGCTGTGCTAGGCTATCAAGCCGCTTAGCGTACGTTTTCGTTCCATTGCTACTCAGACCCCGACTACAACGTTTTTCTCGGTCACAGGCGGCATTTGGTCATTGGGACCCCCTGATCACAAGGCTGACATAGTGACAAATAATTCTATAAAAGCGCGACAAATAATTCTGCAAAATCCGTGCCATTTAATTCTGAAACTTACAGCTAACTCTAAGGGGAAGCAGGAAGAAAATCACGCGTGGCAGAGGCAGAAGCAGCAGTCCTTTCCCTCAATAGGCAAATTGTACTTTTGCCTTGATGCTACTAAGTCCACACTTTGAAGGAGAAGGGAAGCTAGCCGCTTTCAAAGTGTCAGCGGCCCACTTACGAACTGTGTTCATTCTCGGATCATCAAGATTAACTTTCGAATCGATAATAGTTGCTCGCCCATCACGATTGATATTGAAGGTAATAAAGACCCTGGCGTCCTTGGCTTCAAAGTGTAAGGTACTGAGCGGATTCCAGAGATTCCATAGGAGAACATTACAGTCTGCCTCATACTCAGCAACTGTGGCAGATCTCGCTGGAAGTCGAAACTTTTCGTCGAGTATCTCAAGAACTATAGAGTGCCTATGGGAAGGTCTACGGCCAGAAGCCCGGCAGTACGATTCACCATACGTCAATGAAAGACCACTATCCATTGTGACGCGCTTTCTAACATACAAGAGTGCCTCTGTGGCATCCTTACCGCCAATATCCCCAAGCCGGGCAATTGAATCGTACAAGACAATGTTAATAATCATTGGACTACAATCAGCGCCACGACCGCGGTTACTCATGGCCCAGAGAGCTAGACGAGCCAGACTCATTGGGTCATTGATACCAGAAACCAGAAGAGCTGCTCGCTTGTTCAATTGCTCAGACTCTTTGTTATCTGTAGACTGCGAATATCTCCTTCCAATTTGGACGATCTCTTCTTCCACAGAATGAAGCGAGGAATCACCAAAAAAGTCAGACGATTCTGCATAAGCCGGCGAAAGGACGCAGGACAAACAGCAGAAAACAAGAACTTTGATAAGGCTCTCTTTTCTCATTTCAGTATATTCACGCCTCTTCCATTACGCCCTCAGCCAAGATTATCATTTTCCATCGCTAAATGAGAGACCCTAGAAAACTGGGTCTCTCTGTGAATGTGCACGATAAATGTCATGTTTTTATTCACGATAAATGTCCGCCATCAGGGTCACCCCTAATTTTAGGGGTAGGCACAGAGAGTGAAGAAAAACCATCGATAGAAAACCTGCGACCAAAAGTCCCATATCGGCTACGAGGCAATCGTTTAGAGATTTCGACTGAGCCAAAATCAAATAGCTTAGCGGGGATTTTCCAAAAAATGTACGGACCGGATTTCGAGCCGGTTTTGTAGAGGCTCAACTTTCACGCACTTCAATTTCATCGCTCAACATATCAATCAAAAATTCTGAGTAGTGGTCATTTACCTTCTTTACGGCTTCGCCCTCCATGTAATGGTAGACGGGCGGATCATCTCCGGCGAGGGTGTCAAAATAGAAGAACTGATACCCCTGATGCATGCCGAAAACGAATGCCTTATCGGGTAGCTTGAACGGGCTGTTATCTTCCTGCAAAAGGATCTCAGCATCTTCTCTGAGAGTCAGAAGTTCGGGATACCAGAAATCGCTACCGCGCAGGAAATCACCACTCTTCTGCCCGATAGCAGCTAGATAATCCTTATAAATTTGTGGCAAAGTAATCTGAAATTTATTCTCTATCTCAGTAATTTGTTCCTGGTTGCAACCGCGTGCAGGATATCTGTCTGTATCGACGAGACCTAAATCCTGCAAGTGTTGCACAAAGTCATGCATAAATGAATTAGTCTTTTTCATCTGTTGCGCCCATATTCAACATAGACAGTAATGTGTTTGAAGTCGTCTCGAAATTTTTCGATGACTTTTTCGCAAGACGCACATGGCTCTCGCTCAGAATAAAGGTAAATTGAACCTTCAGTATTCTTATCAAGGCCCTTGGCGACATATTCTAAAATTTTCACTTCAGAATCGTCCTTTGTCGGCATTCTACCTTTTGGTTTTGTTTTGTACATTCTTTCAAGTGGTTGCTCTACTGTACCGGGCGGGCTGTGTTTGCCGCTTATTGCTACCAAGTCAGACCGCTTACCCGGAACATTTACTTCAGCATAAGCAATATTCCTGTTGTTTGAGACTCCATGCTCCAGCCTCAAATCGCAGATTCTATCAAGGCCATCAAGGTTTTTGACATAGTCATGAGATTTAGCCTTGCCAACCATCATCATAACGTTATCTTGCCCGGGCTTGGCCTGGTCCATGGCGTTACTCAGAGCCGGACCATCAGCCGGAACTGGCTCCTTGGCAAATATCGCTTTGAACAAGTCTCGAAATTCATGACCTGTTTTCTTGATGTCGCTCGGCAGCTCTTTTAACTCAGAACCGCATCTTTTGGCGATTTTCACCATGTTCGGCAAGACTTCAGTAAACTTGCCAGCCTTCAACAGTCGTACTGAGGTCTCGGGCATAAGGGCATTAGCTGCAAATTCGTACAGGAACCCTCACACTGTCCTATTGATGGGCGTCTTCAAAGCCGTGTAGGCAGGCGTGTATACCTACACAGAAACCTCAGCACTGGTCAAGTCTCAAGAGTCCCCGTCACCAGCACCTTTC
>Ga0268298_10000750_pt1 | contig 40730 bp, 81 predicted proteins | sample WWTPWeurt_MetaG_FD_194462 | JGI IMG/M metagenome (GOLD analysis project Ga0268298, IMG submission 194462) | Activated sludge microbial communities from WWTP in Nijmegen, Gelderland, Netherland - WWTP Weurt | ecosystem: Engineered > WWTP > Aerobic digester > Activated sludge | place...
CTGATAATCTTCGTCTTTCTAATTTTTCAGAGTCCATACATAAATTTTTTCTATGGTACGTACATTATAAATACCCCACCTATAACCGGATGTAGGTTGTTATGTGGTTGACCACCGCCTGAAGAATTCAAAGTTATACCTGTAACCGAACTTCCAGTAGAAGATGTACCATACGGTTCAATATGATCTGTACCAGAAGAACCTGCATCTTTTGGAAAAGCTGCCATAGATAAAGTGTGTGTGTGCCCAGGGTCATTTACAGTATGCGTATGAGAAGCAGATTCATTTACAGTCAAAGTATGTGTATATGTTCCATTCTTTGTTCTATTTACAAATCCATATCCAACATTCTGAGGTAAAGATGGATCAACAGCGCTATCTAATGTGCCACCAGGAATTCCAGAGTTTACACCAATCGGTGATCTACCCCTATAATCAGGAGTTACAAATGTACCAACTGTCTGCCCATTACATATATAAATTTTATCATAACCAAAACCAGATAAACCTCTTCCTTGGCTATCAAAAACTGTAAGTGGACCATGGTAAGGAACCGCTACATACTTTGGCATCTTTGTGTACTCTTGGGAAGTAGTAGCGCTAAGACATGCATTTACTTTTGTACAGAGCTCACTATTTTTTACATAGTCTGCTTTAATTGCAGCAACATCGGTGTTTACTGAGCACAATTTTGTAATCGTAGCTTGTAAAACTTGATCTCTTGTTGGATTAGCAGGTAAAGTAAGACATGGAGCAGAAATACTAAAAGGTACATTAACTATAGCTTCTAGTGCGTCTACATCTGACCTCAATTCACAAATTACATCCGCATACGCTTGAAAAAGATTTTTAACTGTATGTGGAGCAGAATTTAAAGCATCCTCTATTGAATCACACAATGTTAGATCTTCTAGTGTAGTACCAGTTCCATCTAATAAACTTTCTATTTGAGCAATAAGAGCTGCTTCAAGTTGAGATAAAGAATCTCCAGTACTTATGCCTAAGAAAGTTATATCTGGGCCAGTGTATACTACACATTTATCGCTAATTGTGTTTCCTCCGCAATTATTATAGCAATCGTTACACATATTTTATGTTGGTATTAAAGTTGTTGTAGTGGTTGTAGGATCAATAGTTGTGGTAGTACTTGTAGCATCATCACATTTAATACAGTTTGCACATGTTCCAAATAAAACCTTCCTTACAAGGGCTATGATATCTTGAGATTCAATACCACACATATAAGTTGGGTTGTAGATTCTTTTGGTTAAGATTCTTTTATAATGTGCTAATGTTTTAGCATGACCGTTACAGAAATAGGTTTCTACATTGAAATTCTCTGTATTAAGTCTATTTCTAAGAAGGTTTTGCAAACTGCAATCCACTTGCACCAATAGGTTTTTTAGTGTCTGACAATCCTGACACTCTTGTAATCTTGGAGTTAGTTGCATTTCTTTCTAATTTTTGACATAATGGACAAAGACCATCAATGTATGTTTTGGGGTTACATCCAGAGCATGTGCAACAGGTTGTACCACATTTTTTACATTTTATTTTAGCCATTACAATTATAATTTTCTAAAAAATTATCAAGAGCCTCATTAGCTCTTTCATAAAGTTCCATTGCCTGCTTTTCAGCACAATTGTTAGCACTGGCAATAGCTCCATTTATATAGGCCCATATAAGATCAAGAGTTTTCTTTTCTTGAGTTTTAAAAGATAAATCACAATGATTGATATCTAATTTCAAATAAGCCTTATCAAATTTTTCAATAAGCTTATCAACTCTAAGGAAACTTTTTACTACATAATACTTATATGCTGGAGCAATAGAATATTTTATTTTGTAAATACCATCTGGTAAAGGAATTGGGTCACAATCTTCAGAAGTTATACCAAGTGAAGTTGAATTGTAAACCTGTACTCCTTGAGCAACAAATGCAATACTCTTTACTGGGTAACCAGGTGGTATAATTTCTATTGTAGGAGTTGATATTGTAGCATTACCATACATAGATATATCAGCAATCACCATATTATATGTTGAATGTGAATCTAAATACAGTAAATCTAATTTGATTGTTGTTGCCATTACGGAATAATATTTTCGTACTTTACTAATATTTGAGCAATAGCTTTTGCCAAATCTTTTTTCTTAGCTTGATATTTTGCAACATCATCAGCATTTGTAATGAAACAAAGTTCATGGAGAACAACTATACCATTTTCTTTCATTAACGCTAAGCGCTTATGTCTTGTATCTGCTTCTGATTTAACACCTCTATTTTTAATTCCGAGTATCTGAGATGTTACAGTAGCCATTTCTTTTGCACAAGCTATATCCAATCTATCTGCATCAACTTCAACTAAAGAAGTTGTACCAGTAGCTGATGATGGACCAGCATCAAAATGAAATTCGCAAACAACAGAACCATTACCAGTTTGAATGCGATTTACATATTGCTGAAGAGTTTCTGTATCAAAATCTTTTTTATGTTGAACTCCTAACATTGTTAGTTCATTACTTACGAGATCTCTAAATTCTATTGTAAGATCCCCTTCTTTATATCCATTACCAATAGCACCAGGATCTGGTGATGTTGGATGTTTTGAATGGTGCCCCGCACTAATAAAAATCATAGTTTTAGTTTTTAAATATCACCTGGGGGAGGAGTATAATCGTTACTTCCTTTATTTCCCCAAGACTTTATTGCTTCTGAAATCTTTTGCTCTATTGTCTTTGGAGCTAATAGAAGAATTGCACCAACAACCAATCCAGCAACACCTTCCCATACAAAGTATATATCTTTGTTTATAATGAGAAACAGAGTTACTAACATTGTCGTAGTACCTATTAAAGTCGTTACCCAGGAATCAATAATATTTTTAATTCTTTTTTTCATATAATTTCAAGAAAAAAGGGTGAAGGATTCGGAATAAACATCCTTCCTTCACCCCTTTTGGGATTTTATATCAACCTCGATTAAGGAATCAAAGTTGTAGTGGTAGTGGTTGTTGGGTCACTAGAAGTTGTAGATGAAGTAGTTGTTACATCAACACCTGTTTTATTTTCAGGAGCACCAAGGAAGGCTGTCAATACAGTTGTAACATCATCACTCTCATCACCTTGAGGAACTGCAAGCATTACACCTTCATCCATATGAACACCAGGATTGTAATCAAGATCACTTTCCTTTTGATCAAATTGGATATAGAAGAAGTCATATACTTCGTTATCTGTTACCCAGCTTTCGAACAACTGGTTATAACCAGTCATACGGAACAGATGTTTGTGAACACTCTGGTAGCTGAAGTAATCTTTTTCAAGCTGCTTAACTTCATCAGAAGTACCTCTTGGGAAAGAACTACGCTGAACAATTTCAACATCAGCTACATTTTCACAAGCATTTGCTACAATGTAATCAGCTTGAGTATCTGGACCTTTGTACACAAATGTACGGAACCACATCCTATCATACTCATGGGGGTTAGCAGCAATATCACAAGGTTGTGCATATTTGGTAAGAGCCTTACCAGCTACACGAAGAACTGTTGATGCACCGCTACCAAGCTTTGTAAACTCAAGATAAGTTGAAAGTTTCAAAGCTGCTGGATCATATGCTCTTGCATCTTCTTGAGCTACTTTTGCAAGGAAAGCATCTACAATAGCTTCTGCATCAGCATCAGCACAAGGATCAGCACCACAATCGCAACAAGCACCTTTGATGGTTACACTTCTTGTAAGACCATTAAAAGAAGTTGTATCAATATAGCTTGAGTGTAGACGGAAGGTAAAAGTGATGTCCTCACCACATTTAACAGCAATATTGCTGATATCTGTGATTTGTACAGCGGCAGTAGCACTACCCTCAACTTTGTACCAAGTCTTTACTTTTGAAGCTACAATTTTATCACTTCTTTTAGATCCCTCAAGATAGGTGTTTGTCCTACCTTGTGCGATGTAAATGTATTTTGGACTACCAGTTCCATCAGTAACAGCATAATCAGGATTGTAAAATCCTACTTGTCCAGGAGTTAAATCCTGGGTAGAACCTGCTACCGGAAGTGTGTTTCCTACTGGAACGACAAATAATGTACGAAGAGAAAAACTCATGTTATTTCAGTTTTATTTTAGGTTATTCATTATCCTGCTTTCTTAATTGAGCAGTCTGTGTTGCAAATTGATTGTCAGTATACATTGCTAAATTTTCAACAGCAATGTCAAGAAGCTCGTCCTCCAGATAATCCTCAAGTTCACAATCCTGATTTACAGAATCTGAATTATCGAATTTAACATACCCTTCTTTATCTATTTCTTTTGGATATCTCAAATATGAGAGATAAAGTTTTGTTGGGGTAAATGTTCCATCTGTATATACATGAAGTTCATCTGAAGAAATATCCAAAATCACTTCTCTGTATTCGAATGACGGCTTGTAGTTAGAATTATTTAATAGAACTGTAATATCAGCATGTTTTACTAAATCTACATTGGTGAAAAGGATTTTATCCTTACATTGCTCCTTTGTTGCTAATACATAGCTATCTATGTAAAACATGAACTTTGGTGAAATATTAGATATACCTACGTTATATCTATTTAAGTTTTTGTCCTTTAAAGACAAATTCAATTTATGTTCATCAAAGTTTTCTATCAAAAATTGTAAATCCTGATATCTTTTCTTAAATCCATCTAATCCTAGTTTGTAAATGTTATTTCCACTTACTTTCTGTTTGATTAGTTTTATTTGGGCCTCATTAAGAGACAGGATTTTATCTTCAAGTTGAATTTGCTGATGTTCGTTGGTAGACAGCTTATTCAACCTCTGATCAATTTTGTAAAGTAAGCTATCTACTGGAATCATTATACAAAATCTATTATTTTTTTAGCTATTAATTTCTTTTCTAGAATCATGAGGTCTTCTTGATGAAGATCGTCAAGCAAATATTCAACAAGATCTGCTGTAGATTTAGCTATCTCATTCTCACCTTCAAAAACTTTGCCGTTTGCACGAACTCTATAGATGTTTTTGATGATTGCTTGTTCAACAAGATCTTTAACTTTAAGTCTTGCTGGATCAAGATTAGCTATTTGTTCAAACAATCTAACTGTTGACATTCCTTTAAACTTACCACCTTTGAATTCTACTTCTTTCAAAGCACTATCCATAATGTTATAGACTTCTTCTTCGGAACTAGTTTCTCCAATTGGTAGGGCCATCAACCTAGCAACTCTCTTTCTTGTTTCAGGATCCATTGATTCAAACTTCGAAATCGCTTTGTTGATTTCTTTTTTCTTGCTAAATATCAGTTTGTTTTCAGCTTGTTCATCAGAAATATAAAACTGAGTATCTGCAGGAACTTCACCTCTGCGATAAGCTTCAAGTGAAGGAGCAATCAAAGGATAAACCCTCAACCAAAAATATGTAATTTCTTGCATTGGGTCTTTGAGATCAAGAAAGTAATCAGAGTTACCAATTTTAACTGGTTGAACTTTCTTATCTGAATTGCTTGCAAAATTATAAAAATCAGAATCTGGATTAAGATTAACTTTTAAAAGTTTTTCAAGTCTTTCTTTTGCTTCTGTTCTTAGTTTAACTTCTGCTTCATATTGTTCTGGAGAAACTGTTTTAAGTCTTTCCATTTGAGGACTATCTATTTCAAAACCAGTTCTATAAAGATTTGTTTTTTCTTTATAAGGAAGAAAGGTTCTTGCTGTACCAGGTGCTCTTGAAAGTCCATGTCTAGCTAAAGACGATTCAATTGTTGCAAAAGTAGATGAAAACTCTTTCGTTATCGGGCTGATCTTTACAATTTTTGCCATAATTCTATTTAGTTTTGTTTTTTGGAGAGTGATTCCCATCGAAGGGGTAGCAACCGAAGTTCAATCACTCTATAAAATTTGGAAGGGGTTTGCCATAGGAGGGATTTCAGCATCCCCCTTCCGGTAGGTCTATTAGTACTGAGGAATTTCCTCAATCAATACTGTACGAGACATATCTTCGATAAACACATCGCAACGATCTTCCATGAAAATTTCATATCCAGGGAATTTGTTAGCTGCAGAGTGACCTTGAGATTTGAAAGCACCAAGGTGATGCCTACGACCATCAATGTAACCCCACTGGAGGTTAGGTACGCCAGCTCTACGAACTTCACGGATATTGTTAACCAGAGAACCATCAGAATTAGGAGAAACATTGAACACCATAAATACTGGAGTCGATTTCTTATTCTGACCGAATTCTAAGTTAGTTTGAGGGAGATCCAACTCTTTAAGGTGACTAACTGTTACGGTACCAGTCTCACGAGTAACCATGCTATCAAAAGCCCAGTTATAAGTAAGGTTTTGTCCAGTACCTTGAACACCAAGTCCATTGGAACCACCCTGAGCAACTAAAGTCAAACCTGAGTTAACAGCATCATCTTTAATTGCTTGCTGGAAAACATCCATACCAGCTTCGTTTGTAAATAATTTTACTTTACGATCTTTAACATCCACACGGCGATAGAACAGATCCCCAAATACAGAACGAATCAAGTTACCAGTAAACTCACCTTTGTTATAAGGAACATAGTTACCAGAGTTACGCATCCTGTAATATACACCAGCAGATACTTTTTTCAATTCTTGCTTAGAACCGTTGGATTTAACAGTACCTGGTTTATTCCAGATCATCCTGTTAACCTTCAATTCCAGCATTTCTTTACGCATCAAGAACTCTACGAATGGCTCCCACTTAATGGAATTCTTTGTCATAGGAAGCTCATTACGCTTTTTCTCCATATAAACAAGAATATCCAAAGGACGACCAGCCTGATCTTTCAACATTTTATCATCAGCCCAAGAAGTAATCTTGTGCTCAAGACCATATGAACTACCCAGAGTTTCAAACATTTCAAGACGCTGAGCTAATTTCTGTAAACCACCAAGTTGCTGATCAAATTCACCGATAACAACATCGATAACCTGAACATCAATACCTTGTTGAAGTAATTGACGGTTTACGAAGTCAATTGTAGGATTAGCTGTAACCAAGGTACAGGTATGCAACCATCCACGAGTGTAAGGGGTAGGATCCTTAGCAATATAGAAGTTCTGACCATACATTTTATGACCAACAGAAATAACTGTATTAGCCATCAATTCTGTATCCAAAACAATTTCAAATTCTTGACCATCAATACCGATTTTATCTTTATCAAGAGTGGTTTGAGGAATATCAACAATTTTAGGAAATTGGTATGGTTTTTCAATAAACCAACGCCAAACATCTGAATTACCATCCAGGTAATAAGGAGTTGACTTATTAATCATGTCCAAGAAATCATTGGAATACAATGAACTCTGGGTATACAGAGATATGACTTTTTTGTCATAATCGCTGGGGAACAAATCATGAAAAGATTCCAAGTGATTAGAATCAGTCAACTTACCGATAGCTCGGTTGTCCATAGATGCAACCCTGGCGTACTGAAAACCGGTAAATCCGGGTATTGTTTGTAAACTCATGTTTTATTACAATTTTATTTTTAAAGTTTATTTGCCCAGGAACTTCCTTTATTTTTTTCTAAATTGGAAATGTCCCTTGTTTTACTCTTAACTGTTTTTTGAGCCAGCTCACTAAATATATTATTAGATTGCTTTGATATGGCTTTTTTCTCAATTTTTGAGAAATCGAAGTTCTCAAGTTTAAGCATTGCGATAAGGATTCTTTGTTCAATATTTTCTGGCTTTTTACTTTCCAGAACAAACTTATCAAACTCTGTGAGAACCTTACCATCAGGAGTCTTGTATTTTGGAGTATACAGAAAATCAGCAACTTCATTAGCACGATTTTCATTTACTGGCATACCCTTGAACTCCCTCTTTTGCAAAGCTTCTGTAAGAACTTTATTAACTGAAGATTTATAATCTTGTTCTAATTTCTTGTTTGTAAGTTCTCTTTGCTCAGCTTGCTTCGAAATATCTTCAAGTTTCTTTTTGTTATCTTCGATTAATTTACCATGGAGCAAACTAGCTTCATCCTGTAAATCTCCGTAATCGATAACTTTATTCAACCTTTTTTCTATCTGATCTGATGTCCAACCCAATCTTTTATGATATTCTCTAAATACATATTTCTGAGATTCTTCTTGATTTATATCAAGACTACCTAGATCTTCAATCTCATTAAATGTAGGTAGATATTCTTTAGGATCGGCACCATTTACAAATATGGCCTGAAACATCTCTTTTCTATCTTCACCATGTTTAGATAGGAAATTCTCCAACCAAGTTGCAGCTCCCATTTGCTTTTCAGCTTGGAACCTTTCGAGAAAGTCTTCTGCGCTCTCTATTGGTCTTTCATCCTCCATTTCAGTGAAAATACCTAATCTAGTTAAATCTTTCGCTAAAGCAGAGTAGGATATTTCAGAATCATTGTTTTCTTCGTCTTCCTCTTTAATTTCTTCTTTTTTCTCTTCTTCTTGCTTTTCTTCGTCTTCTTCAGAAATTTCTTCTGCGAAGGGGTCAATATCAGTTTTTTCAACTATTACTTCTTCCTTTTCTTCAGATTTAATTTCTTTGATTTCTTCAGAACCAGAGAGAAATGATTCAACTGCATCTATATTACCTAATACTTCGGTATCCTGAATACCTAGCTTCAGGGATGAAAATTCTTGAGTTTCAGCCATATGTAGTTATATTTTTTGGTTTTCGATGTAAAATTAATAACGAAATTTTATATATCCAAGAGAATCAATGTGTTGAGAATCAAAATTTTTCATAATATGGCATTAAGTTAGTATTCCAGTATCACCGATCAATCTAATTGATCGAATTATACCTAAATCACTAATTGTTACCTGAATAATATCTATTCCCCATTTCTTTGCTTCCACCCTGGCCTTCTTTGTAATCATAGTATCTATTTCTGCTGATCTACATTGTTCCCAAGTTCTTTCTGTTAAAATAGTCTTTATGATAGCCTGAGTCATATCTCCTATAGCATCAACGGCATCATTTACTTCCATAAGAAATACCCTAACATCGGATATTTCATATTTTATAACAGCTTGTAAAACAATGCTTTTACCATCGAGTGTCGTCAAAGATTGAGATGGGAGTCTCATTGTTGTTGGTACAACCGTTGTCTCAACCACAAAGTCTGCAAAAGGTCTCTTCCAATGTAGACCTGGTTCAAGAACTTTGTTGAATTTTCCCCATCTGAGCTTAACACCTTTATTATATTGTTCTATAACCCACCAGAATCTGAAGTAATCCCAGAAACTGGAGATAAATGAGAATATCCCATCAAACATTATTTAGTTTTTTTATTAGCTCTGTTTTTAGCATTTATTTTTGCAATCTGCAGATCATTCTTCATATTTTGTCTTTCGTTCTCTAGCTTTTCCTTTTCTACTTCAAGCTTCTTTTGAATCTCCATCTTCTTAGCTGATATCTCCTGCATCCTGAGATTGAAATCATTCATAGTAGCCATCCTATCATCTGCAAGTCTTGTAACTTCCAATGCATCAGGAACTCCTGATTTATCTGCATCAGCTGTTGCTGAAGGATTTCTACCAAGCTGGTTGATTAGAGCGATCTCTTTTTTATTGATTCTCTCCATCTCAGCTTCATACATATCGATGTTTCTCTGGATTTCATTTTCCCTAGCTTGTTGTTCAAGCTGCATTTGAACAGCTTCTTGTTGTTGCTGTATCTTAGCTTGTTCCATTTCTTGCTGTTGTGCAACAAGTTCGTCTTGTTTTTCTTTAAGATTCTTAAAGATTTTCTTCATCTGACGAATGGAATTCGTAGAATAGAGATTTATAATCTCATAAGGTGTAGCTCCATTTTGAAGCATTGTCTGAGATAACTGTCTTAGTTCATTAAATAGTCTCTGGTCTTCTGGACTACTTGTAACCATTACCCAAAGATCTTTAAGTTTAATATCATCACCAGATATCTTCAAGAAGGCTGAATCACCATCACTTGTAACATAACTAATTGTCGAAACTGGTTTATTAGATTCAATATACTGAGCAGCGTCTAGTAATGCTTGATACACCTGATTCATTACATATTCGTGTGTTGCAAAGTAAGGTTCCGTTTGCGCAAAGCTTTGAGTTAAAGCAGCTTGTGTACCAGTTGCTGTTTGTTGTGAATTAACTCCACCTAACCTTTCTCTGTTAAATCCAATAAGTTCCCAACACTCAGCTTTCAACTGAACTGCTAGGTTATACCTTGTTTGTATTTCATTACTTCTGGATAAATCTATTGCTTGAGATGTCTGAGTATTACTCAGCGGAGCTTTTAGATTCTCGGGACTATCATCTTCAAAGATAATACCCCTACTTCTTGCTTCTTCTTCCCATACATCTATGGCATCTTGGGCATCACCATCTTTTGGAGTAGGAACTCTCCTTAATTGTACCTTATATACAACACCAATTTCCTTTTCAAGCAATCTATATAATTGATTCATACATATATTATATAGTACCTGGAAAGGTTTCATTAAATCAACTAGTGATTTACTTTGTGTATTTTTAATCTCATGTATAACCCCTATGATTGGAGAATAGTCGAAAAGTTTAAATGGTTTAATGTGATAGATATCTGGGCCTATCTTACATCCTTGATACCATTGATTTACCCATCCCCATTTAATTTCTATTTCGTTTGGAGCACCTTCTTTGTATGTTTCATCAACAAGTGTTGTTAAAACATTACCGTCATCGTCAATATATGTAAGCTCACCAACTTTCTTTTTACTTAACCAGTATGCTCTAACTACTGTATATTTATAACCAAAGCTAGCAGTATTGCTAGTTAGTCCCAACCAATCTCTAAGCTCATCCTTATTCTCCTTGAGCTCAGCCTCAACCATCATTCTCTCCTGAAGTACAAGACGATTGTAGGTATCATATTTAACACTCTCGATACCTGTTTCGTTGGTAAATAGATTTGATTCACGCAAACTAACAAGACCATAATCTTGGTGGCTAGTTCTTAGGTGATCAATTTCTTCTTTTGTTAAATCTGGAAACTTCTCTATAATCTCAGATATTTCCATAACATGCACAGTTCCAGTAGCATATGGAGTATTAGCTTCACCACTAGCTCCTGAAATATACTTAACATCCGGAGTACCAAGATGCCATTCATTCTTTGGGTTTAGAACCTCTGTTCCAAAACCAAGTTTAGAGTTATCCTCAAATATATGGAAAAACTCTCTACTGGTAACAAGTAAATCTCTGTATGCATCTTCTGATTTCTCTTTCATGTTAAACCTTGCTTTTAAAGCAGTTAACATGTGATTCCCCCATCTTTCTGCTGTCGATGTGTAATCAGTAAGAGTTTCTCTTACATTTTCAATTGCTAACTTTTCTATTTCTTCTTGTGGAATAGCTTCTATGTTCTGCCCTTGGGATGCAAGTTTCTGAGCAATTTGATTTCTTGCAAGATCCAAAGTAATATTTTCAAGAAGTTGAGTTCTATATTGGAGTTCTTCTGCTTTAGATTCATCATCAAATGCTCTAACTCTATAATTATTTGGTCTGTTGGCTAATTCACCAACAAGTGTATTAATTGGAGGATTGATTATAGGATAATGCTTTACATAGCTAGGGAGTTCTGTTTCCTGAAATACAGTATCTGCAAATCTTTTTGTTTCAGGGGATTCCTGATAGAAGTCATCATAATTTATAATACCTTTCATAAGATCATAGTTCCTAACAAAGGTATCCCTATGTTTTCTATATTGAGCATATGCAACATTTGCAAAATAGTCCATAGTATTCTTTACCCATGACTTATCTTGTTTTTCCTTATCAGTTTTAAATTGATCTGGAAAAATATTAAGATATGCATATTGAATTGCAGGTTCTTTACTTATTCTATTGATTATCATTAGTGAAAGAGTTTATTTTTTCTTTTTGGAAACATATTTCTTGGATTACTGATAACCCCATTGTTCTGAGAAATCTCTTGTTTATTCTTAAACAACGATTGATATCTTGGGTCACTCATTAGGTTTCCAACTTTACCAACAGGTGACATTTTATCAGCTAAAGCAATAGCCAAAGACGCAGCCACTTCTCTATCGTAGTTACCATCTTTGGAATTAAATTTGATTATCTCTTCAAGAAGCATGGTATCAAAAACTCTCGATACCCCAAGTACTTCTTTTATTATTGCATTTGTTTTTTCATCAACTTCTTTATATATAACATCATCAAGATAGCGCTTCAAACAAGTCCTTAGAAAGTTTCTAACCTTCTCACTAGACCTGTGAATACCCTTGGATCTGTTCACAGTTGTGTTTGGAACAACATCTTTTAACCATTCTGGTTGATCACATAGATAGAAATCATCACCTTTATTCTGCATATATCTAATAAAGGTCATATCATCATTTTCAACCAGAGCAAATGCATTGTAATACTTAATTAACAATCTTGCTTGCTCATTCCATTCATCAACAGTCTTTGGTCTTGCAACATATGATGCAACAAACATATCTTGATATTTCTCAGAAGATATATCATGCATCCTTTTAAATATGTATATAGCACCAAGTGAATCTGAATAGGCGCTATCATCTTGTCTATAAGGGTCAACTCCAGCAATATAAAGTCCCCATGGGGGATTCTCCACTGGGAACTCCCATATAACTACCGGAGCATCAGTATCTTGCGTCTTTACTGGGAACTCTGTTATTGGTTGTTTGTCTGTGAATGTGTGTTTTATTCCATCACCATCGTTATATAACCAAACAGGTGTTCCTTTGAAATCACCAGCTATAAGCTTTGCTTTTTGATTCTTAGCGGCTTCAATGTTATAATTGTTACTGCTAAGTACGAGAAAGCTATCGCTAGCTTTAAGTGGCCAATAGGCTTTAAACTTTAATAATGTTTTTGGATTACCTGCTTTCTTAGCTTTCTCATATTGAGGTAACCACCAATCGTTGTAAGCTTTTTGTTCGTTACTTACTAATATAGGAACTCTTTTTAAATCCTCGTGATCTATTCCAAGATAGTCAGCAAGTGTAGATTTTTCTTTGAACGCCATTCTTGCTCTGAGAGCACTGATAAATCTACCCATTCTACCACCTTCTGGGTTATCAAAGGATAATATATTATATCCATCAGGTGTGAAGAATATCTCAGCAGCTTCTGCACCAACTTCCATATCTCCACCAGTTCCTGTAAACATTGGTAGACAAGAGGGTTTATCACCATCTCCTGACCACCAACAACCATCTGAGTCTTTTATGCAACCTATTAAATTGGGTAGAGTACCAATTTCATCTATTAAGTGAAATCCAGGTCTCGTACCGTTAGCAGCCATGGTATTATTACCATCTTGGTAATTTCGTATAATTATTCTTGAGTTACTGCTTTTGGGATCTGGTTGGTTAGTTTTCTTATCTTTCCATCCAGCTCTAACCTCTTTCTTCCAATCATTAAGAATTCTTTGCTTCTTGAATATTGGATGTATATTTGTTAACCCATCTTCTATTTTATCTGTAGCTAGTTTAATATAGTTCTCTGCTCCTGCTGAAATAACCGCTTCTGAGTTATCAAATAAGGTATACTGCCATCCAGATCTGGATGCAGCAAGGATACTCTTACCGAAGTCACGAGAACCAACCAACGTATAAAATTTACCCTCTATCTCACACTGTTCCATATCTTTAGTTATATCCCAATCAACATCCCTTAAGTATGGAGTATCTATAATCCTTGTTTTCTTACCAGTTAGTTTTTCTACATACATTGCAATCTTCCAATATACAGTATGCCAATAAAGGAATCCTGGAACTTTTACTTGACCATCAGCCAAAGTAAACCCATTAATACACCTATCCTTCTCTTTTTTCCAGTATTCTCTGAAAATTTGTAGTTGTATTGGATCTTGTGGATCATATACTGGTTCTACCTGATCTGGGAACCATATGTTTCTAGTCTTCTGAGTATACTCTAACATTATACTAATCCTTCTTCAAGGGGACTTAAATCCTGGTTACCTCTGGGAGAAGATTTCTTAATATCTTCTTTTTCACGCATTTCATTGATAGTTCTCAATAATTCTGCATAATCTTTTAGTGCTTGCGTCAAATCCTTTCTTTGGGCCTCTTTACTGGCAACCACTATAGGTAATGCACCTCCAGATTTAGTTTCTTTCCATTTTATACGATCTTCAAGCTTATTCAAAGGGTTAGCTTCGATATAACCTTTTAATTCCTCAGCTTTCATTTCGAGGAATTCAAGTTCGTATTCAATGTAGTTATTGGGTTTCTTTGCCATTATTCTTCGTCCTCTTCTTTTAAAACATCACTTAGGTCTTGAGCATCTTTAATTATCATCTCAAGATAATCTTCACTTACAACATTATCTTTATCAAGATCAAGTTCTGCTTCATACTTCTGAAGTGCAAATAAAAGTTCTTTGTCGTTCATCCCCCAAGTATCTCCATAATCTGACGTAGCTGTTGTAATATGCCGCATTACACCAAATGCTGGATATTTAGCATGTAGGGACTCAAGAGTTTTAAGAACTTTCTTGTAGTATGTAGTTTTCCTTCCCATTAGTTCATTATTTTACTCATCTTGACTTCAAGCTCTGACAGCTGCTTAGCTTCAACTTCTGCTGACTTCTTCATTGCTTGGAATATCACACGCATTGTATTTGAAGCTTCTTCCTTAAGTGCTTCATCTTTAATTGCATCACTAGCTACAACGCTGGCAAGTGACCGTACTGCATCATTTAAATGTGTCATATAATTAATTGGTTTATATCGGGTTTATCGTCCTCGTCTTCTTCAACTTTCTTCTTTCCTCTAATAGACAAAGTTGCATCGTCCTCAACTCTAAGGTCTATAAAAGAGTATCCCTCATCAAGCATTGCTTGGAGAGTCATTATCATTTTCCATATCGGCAGATTGTGAGCTGTCATTTACGGCTAAATTTATTTTGTGTTGTTCTTCCTCTGAAGCAACTGCATCCCACAAACCAATCGGACACTTACTTATCAGAGAGTTTGACTTCTGTATTAATGGACAACCACATTCAGAACACCTGCTATAGAATTTTATCTTACCTGGGGTTGTATTATTAGGACAGGCTTTGCAGATGCTCAGTCTTTCTTCCGAAACCTTATGTATAAATTCCTTTGCTTCCTTTGGTGGAATAAAGGTATTTCTCCAACCCTGAATGATTTCTTTGAATTTACTGCTCATTTACTTTTTTAATTAAATTTATTTTCTGCATTATTCCTTCTTTTATTACCGGATCAGTTGAATTATCATAAGCACCCTGTAGTTTTTCCAAACGTCTCTTGACCTTGGCTTGAGATAACTTAAATGTCCCCAACCCAGAAATTTCAATCTCCTTATTAGTGGTAGCAGCTTGGTTAGCTTTCTTATAGCTCCAGGCTATAACAGATTCAACCACTTCTTCAGGAAATTGTAGTTCTTCCGCAATCTTACTTACTATCTTCTCCTTTGTTGATTTCATCTAACGTTATTTGTAGTATTAAATCTTTTGAGAAGTCCAATGCAATTAGCTTTGGAAGACCCCATCGTTTTCCTGTCTTTTCAATCAAACCCTTTTTCTTCAAAAGAGATATCGTATTATTTACTGAAAATACACTACAGTTATGTTCGTTGGCAAAAAGCTTTTTGTTTCCACCAACAGAAATACTTCCCCTTACTGCCATAAACGTAAGCAAATCAATTTCTCTCTTGCTCAGCTTTATGTCATTGAGCTTTCCGAGTATGCTGAAATACTTCTCAGCCCGTTCCTTAGCCCCAGATGTAGTTATTTTTAATTTCTGAACTGTTATCACGATGCAAAATTAAATATAATGTTTTGAATATTAATGACTTACTTTTTTTCTAATGCTATATTATCGACAAATTCATTAAGCTTCTGTTCAAATTTATTTCTATCCCACACACATTCGAAGTTCCCCATCTTATCAGTAATAACCATTGTCATCTCAAATCCCTTCTCACTAACCTGCTTAACTGGAGTACCCTCTTCAAAATGATCTAACCAACCAACTATACTTTCTGCTGGTACCCTAGCCCAACCCATTACCCAATCTACGTCTTCCGGATGTCCAACCTCAGATATATCCTTTGCTTCCTGAAGTCTAACACTTTCAGCAACCATAGCCTTTGTCAAAGAAAACCCATCATAAACCCTCACCGGAAATCTAAAAAATTTGTCTACATGCTTCATATTCCTAAAAGTTTTGTTATATATTTAAATGTATATCCACCGGTTTGCTTTTGTTTTCCAGCCAAACAATCTGAGATACAACTTCTTGTCAATTTTAATTCTTTAGCTGCTTCTGTTATGGATTTATAGTTTCTAATTTCCCCAAACTCAGATCTAGATTCAATAGCTTTTGAGTTTGCTGGTTTTCTGATTCCTATGTCATAGGAATGTTTCATATTTCCAGATTTGTTTATCCACTCAAGATTATCTCTATGATTATTGTTTTTATTCCCGTCCTTGTGGTTTACTTCCAAATAGTTATTTGGATTTTCTAAATAATGTATTGCAACAAGTCTGTGTATAGAATATTTTTCTGACACCCTATTGTTTTTTAGTTCTACTACCAAATAACCATTTTTTGTTTTAAATGGTTTTTTCTCTTTGAATTTGGTCATGCGTATCCCTCTAGTTTTATATTTATTCCCAGAAGTAACCCTTCTTGGTTTTGAGTACACTTTCCCATCCGAAGATATTTCGTAAAATTCTTCCCACCCAAGTATTGGAACTCTGTTATTTTCTGTGCTCATAATATTCTTTTAATATTTGAAATAGGGTATTCTCCTTACCCATTACTGTCTTACCTATAGCAACCTTGTCCCCTAAGAATAGAACATTGGGTTGTGTTTTATCTAAGCTTCTTATTTCATCACCTATGATGACAATTCCCTTACCATTGAATACCTCAATCCCAGCATTGTACCCTATAAACGTACAATTCTGATTATAACTGTTTTCCAGATCCAAGTAAATTTCGTTTTTCATGTTTAAATATATAAATCATTAACCATTGACCATCAGAAAGTCCCATTGACAGTAATTCCCCTGTCTTTGAGTACAGAAAAGTAACCATACCCACTCTTGAATCCTCAAATCTACCGATAAACCCAAGTGAAGCTGTACTTTTAGTAGACATCTTCGAAGGTTCAAAGTCTGTAATCACAAAATACGTTGTATCAGAGGGTTCAAAATTAACAATCTGCACACTATCCTTTGAAATCTGATCAATCTGATAATCAACCTGATACTCGGTATATTGCTCTTTATCCACATCTGGGTAAAAAACAATCCTATCAACCTTCTTAGGCTGAAAGAGGAATAAAAGTAAGCTGAAAATAATACTCATTAATTAGAATTATTAAATTATATAAAAAATGTAGGGAAATACTACCCTTTAAACCATGCTTAAGATACATATTTGCCAGGAATATTCCAAATACCCCCTGTATAAGAATATTAAGTGGGCCACCATGCTCTAAACCAAACCATATACTTGTAAAAAGTATAGTTGGAACCCTAAGCTTCTCAGCATCAATGACTTTTGCAAGCTTAAACGGAACATACCTAAAGTATATTTCCTCCCATATAGGTGCAAATACACATACATACATAAACATTCTCATCCCCCCATAGGTATCTCCATCCGAAGACATCCCCCCACCATACATATATTCCGCAAAATACCCCCCTATAAACACTGATACAAGGGATAATAATAAACTACCAAAAAGATCCTTTATAAACATTTTGCAAATATATAACAATTTTTCATTATATCCCAAATTTTATATATATCCCTGTGTTTAATGGTGAGCCCAAATCAACTACCCCCTGGTCAAAGTGCTAAGCGGGGTACACCCCCACTATTTTTTAAAGTTTAAAACGTTTTTTTATGGTAAAGTATTCAAAACCCACGCAATTAAACCAAGTATCTGATGATGCGGTATTGGGTTTATTCGGTGAAGAACTGAAAAGAGCTGAAAGTGTAACTTATGGAAAGAGCCAAATTGGTCTTTTCTACGTTACATTAACCAACAAGAAGGGTGAACAGGCTGTGTTTACTACTTCCAAAAGACAGACTGCAAAGATTGAGCAGGCTCTTAAGGGAGTTACAGACGCTGAAGAGCGGGAAAATACAGTTGTCAGTATGTTGGCTGACTGTTCTATTATTGAGGTTGAAAATGCTGCTGGTGAGATTCGTCACAAATTAGCCACTCAAGGCGGTAACAGTAAGACCGTTAAAGCTGCTGAATTCATTGCTAAAGCTAAAGCATGGAAAGCAAGCCGTTCCAATGTTACCAACCAATTGTTGTTCTAAGAAAAGGGGAATTTTCCCCTTTTTTTCATATATTGGGTGGGTAAATCATTATTTACAAAGGGTTGGGCTTACCAACTCTATTAATCCGTACTCTAAGAGGTTCTTCATTTCGGAGTTTAAACATTAAGGAGAACCAAACACGTAGACAATCTGATGATGACTATTGCTTATGCTGAATTAAGCTCTATAGTAAGCAAATAGTGACTTAAACGTGTATAAATAAGAGTTGAAACCTCTTGTAGTAATAGAATATAGATATCATGGACAAACCATAAACGTCTATATTGGACTACAAGTTTCACATTTGAGAAAATCATGTGAGTTAAAAGGTTATTGTCTGCTTGAGAAACAGATAATCTAAAAAACGGCCATTTTTGATGTAAATGTGTGTGAATATTGGTGTGGAATACACATATATACTGTATTTCAACTAAAATTTATCGAAAAACAATAAATTCAGAAAGATAAAATATAGCATTTATGTTAAAATAAGGAGGATAAATGGGTTATTATAAGGGAGATTATCGTATTTGTTATGTAGATGATAAATATATTTTTAGTGTATTCTTGCAAACTTCTCATATGTTTGAGTTGAGTAAAGATGTTTTAGAAGCAATTCAAATGACAAGTATTCCGTGTACTGCTAAAGAGTTTGAAATGGCATGGGATATGAGTAATCCAGATGAAGATGAAACATTTTTATACTATCAAAGTAAGAGAAAATTTAATCATTAATATAGCATTAACTAAAAGCCACAGTCCTTGGTTATGGACATTATAATTTATGGAATCAATGTCAACTTGGTCAGAAGATCAAATTCAACAACGTCTTAATCAGATAGATATTGAGGAAAAAGAAATTTTTGATCTCAAGAAGCAAAATAAACTTAGTAATGAGGATATTGAAGATGTATCTGATAACTATCAATATAACCTCGAATGGAATTATGCATTAAGTGAGCTTCGTGATGAAAGAAAGTATCTTATCCAACTTAGGAATAAATTCCATGAGATAGCATAAAATTCTTTTAGTTAAGCCTGATAGGAGTAATCCTTGAGGGCTTAACTTTTAATCCTTTAAATAAACTATCATGAAATTTAATATTGATTCTAACAATTATGTAAATAATTCAGTATTTATTAATTGTAATGGCTATATAGATTCATTAATGATATCTGGTGATTCTAAAAAACCTATTAACGCTGAGTTTGAAATAGATGTAGTAGAAGGTGCTGATCCTGAGTTATTAAGAAAAGATATAGCTGATAAATTAGCTATAGATTCTGAGAATTTCCAGGTCTATAACCTTGTTACATTTATTTTTACCTGTTTACATTGCTATAGAATAGGTAGAAATTCTAAATAACCATTATTTTGGTTATTTTTTTAATGCACCATAACTCACGTAGATATAAAGACTTCTTAAATAGCAGAGATTTCCAATTGAGGATGCCATTCTGTGATAAGATGTGAAACTACCTGGTTAAATAATAAAGACCATTCCAAGTAATTGGTAAAGTGTGACAACAAATCCACAGGTATAATAAAGTTAACCAGTTCCCAAGGGTGAGCAGTTGTAGTTGATTATAACCATTCTAGATGGGTTATAATCTGTAGACCTACTGTCACACTGATGACAGCTTGATAACACCGCCAAAGGTGGGGGCTACAACTGAGTGCAGGGGGGAATAATATAATTTTCTTGTGCTTGTTACTGACAGGACGTTTGGTCAAAACCCTATGTTTCTACATGGGGTTTTATTTTTTAAATTATTTAAAATTTCATAATATGAAAGGTATTTTTTCTATGCTATTTGCAATTGTTCTAACAGTATTTGTTATTTTTTCCTTAGCATATGTTTCTGAAAAAGCATATTTTGAAGGACAAGTAGATGCTTTAAAAGGTGATATAAGGATAAAATCTAATGTTGATAGCTGTTATTATTGGATTAAGAGTCCTTGGGATAATGGTGATAAGCCAATATTTAAACCAGATTGTTGGGAAAAACAATATACCCCATGCAAACATTAATTGTAATATTTGTAGCCATTTTATCAATTATTGTATCATTAGTATTAATATATTTACTTTATAAAACAGCAATATATAGTTTTAGTACTAATATTGATAGAAGTAAAGTGAGATGTAAACAAGATCTTTATAGCTCATTTGACGGTGAAAAAATATTTAGTAAGGGTCAATATTATAAATTAAATATTTGTTCGGGTTGTCTAAGGGTAGAAACTGAAGATGGTATTTATTACCATTTTTCATTTAGTGGACTTGGCTCTTTAAATAAATTATCAGATTATTTTAAAGTATGATAAAACCTAGCAAAGAAAAAATTGAGAAATTATTAAGAGGTACTCGTGAGGATGCAATATTAGCTCTTAAATTAATAGTAGATTATTTTGATCCAGTTGAATATCTTCGTGATAATGAAGATTTTCAATTTTTGCAGGTTATATATGATGAAGATTGGGATAAAAGTAGACCGATTTGGATTCTAAATAGAAAAGCTTCAACCTATTTTCGTGGTCTTCATGAAAATGAGTTTTATTATCAATATGCTCCAGGATTATATATTTTATATACACCAGACGCAATATCAATCTGTTACGAAAATTATTCATCAAATTTACCAGTAATTAAACATTAATTTATGAAATATCTAGTACTTTGGTTACCTGTTGCTATTATTCAATTATGTATAATAGCCATATCTTTAATATTTTGGTTTATTATACTTATTATACTTTGTAATGTTAAAAAAGCAGATTTTGCTTTTCATATATTTAATCCAATATATGAATTTCTACGGAATTTATTACATAAAATTCACAAGCTATGACTATTAGTAATGAAAAATTAGTAAGATTGTTAATGGGAACAGAAGAAGATGTTATAATAGCTCTTTCTTATATTGTTGATGGTGATTATTTTAAATTTCTAGATGAAAAACATACTATAGAAGAAAGAAATATAGTTCATTCACAAAGATCACATAATAGGCCTTTTTGGCTATTTAATTCTAAATTTGTTCCAGGAGTTGATAATTTAGTATTTAAATTTAATGATTGTCCTGAAAGTTTTTATTATATGGTAGGCGAAGGACAAAAATGTATTCTATATAATAGATACATATTAGTATTTTGTGAATACCCATATAATCCTAATTTACCAACAATTAATCATATTAAAACCAACTAAAATGTATAATATAAGTTTTTCAATATTAAAAGGTATAGAAGAAATAAAAAGTAACCTTAGTAAAAGGTCTCAAGAAATTGAAAAAGAGCTCAAAGAGCTTAAAACATACCAGAATACAGAACATTCAGGTATGATTCAAACCTTAATTTTGTCTCTTCAACAAGAAAGAGAAGATATAACCAAGCTAAAAAAATGTTATGAGAATTTTGATAATACTGTTCCTTCTTTCCCTGATAATAAATTTAACAACCAGTATTGAAGAGTATGCTGAATTATCCCTAGCCGGATGTCTAATTACTGTATTTTTAATAATATTATTCTCAGGAAAAAACAAACTATCATGAAACTTTATTTAACACAAAAAGGTGTTATTTCACTATTACAAATGTTGGATCCAGGTGAACAATTTATATTAAAACTTGGCAAAACTGAAGGTGTATATGAAGTTGATTTTATACCTGCAAGTGACAATTATACTCCTGTTTTTGACTTTGATAGTGATGAAATAGCTATAGTATAAAATGTGGATACGTTTTCTTCTGGTAAGGACCACAATCTTTCCTAGAAGTATATTAGCCGATGATAAGGCCCACATTATGAAGGTAGAAAGAGAGATAACTACCTGATTATTAAACTAAAAAGAAACTCTTGATACTAGCAATTGTGGATTGCTGCTCTCTATCGAGGGTTTCTTAATACAAAAAAATTGAAAATATTTATAAATTAAAACTATAACATGGAAAACTTAAAATTTGGAGAAATTTATCATATTACTGATAAAAAATATCCATGTAAGAAAATGATATACAAGCATGATGGGATGTCTGACTCACAAAGAGGGTATGGATTTTATTTATCAAACCTAAATGGTAATGAGTTTGAATTTAAAAAATCTACACCTTTTTTAAAAGATAGAGATATAAAAAAAGCTACTGAACTTGAATCAGAATGGTTAAAATATTGCATAAAAGATAATACTTATGTTAGTTATCATGATTTTATAATGGATTATAAACATAAGCTGACAGGTAGAAAAGTTCGAGCTTTAATAGATAACCCTTATGCTGGAACTGTTCCAAAGGGTGAAATAGGAGTAATTATATCTACTTCAGGTTATATATATGTAGATTTTCCATCTCAACAAGGTTATTTGTTGAAAGGGGACATAGATGAAAGTAAAATTGAATTATTACCAGATGTCTTCAAAGTTAAACCAAAGGAACATAAATGGTATATGAAATATGAACCGATGACAGAAAATCAGTTTAAATTTCTTGTATATCATTTAGGAAAACAATTTGTTCAGCATTGTCATTTTACCTGTACTCTCTCAAATTTTAAAATTAATGGCTTTATAAGAGAATCTGATTGTTCAACCGGATGGAGTATTGATAATAATAATCAAGGTCATGAAGTTTTAAAGAAAATATCAGATTTTATTCCTTTACATGAAGTTGGTAAATGGTATAAATTTAAAGGTAAAGATACATATGCTAAATTTAAAGATATATCTCCATGTGGTAAACATTTTTACTTTTCAGAATGTATTGTTGAAGGAAAATATGAAAAAGTAGAAGGTAGTTGGTATACAAATCATTGTAAAAATTATGCTCCAAATATCGAGATTCTAAATTTTACAGAACCTATTAAAAAGATGAAGAAGTTTCCAATTGGTCCAATAGGTATAAAAGATATAAGAGAAAATATGATCGTTTCGAATTTTGATTCTAATATCGAGAATGTAAAACATGGAAATTGTAGATTAGCAGATAGTCCTGACATTAGAATTATAGGATATGAAGACGATTTATATGTGGTTAGATGGACTGATTATGATGGTCGTGAAGTAATTCAAGGATTTAAAGAAGAAGACCTTGTGGAAGCAAAAAATCCAGAAAAATTGGTTTTTGGTAAATTCAACATCGGGGATATCGTTGTTAGTATGACAGATGTTACAGAATATAGAGACAAGGGTGATTTATTTGTAGTTTTACCAAATTCCAGTAAAAATACACTTTGGTATAGAACACATATTTATAATGATGAAATTAATTCTACAAAATCAGATGGATGGAGACTAGCTACAGATGATGAGAAAAAGTTATATGAGAATGGTATTACAAATATCAAATGCGAGTGTTGTGTAAAAATCACAAAAGAAAATGCATATCAGTTAAATTTATTTTTAGAATTAAATAAAGATAAATATTGTGGTTACAATAGAAATTGGGCAGTTTCTGAATTATCTGCAGGTAGTTTCTTTCATTTTCCTTCATATGAAGGAATTTCCGGAACATATATTCATACCAGTCCAGAAAAACATTATCCAGAAGTAACATTGGAAGAACTCTATGAAAAGGCTGGATATGAACCATTTGGATATAAACCATTTGAAAAAAAACCAGTTGAAATTAAAGCTGTTTTAGAAGAAATGGCTTTTAGAATTAAAGATCACAAAAAAGAACAAAAAGATAACAGATTAATCCAATTAAAAATCAGAGACAAGTCTGTTACAACAACTACTCAACAAAGAGTAAAATTAAAAATTATCAAACCATCTTTAATAACAATCAAAAATTAGACAACATGAAAGGTCAAAATTTCAAACAAAAAGTTTTGAAAGGTTTAAACAAAACTGAAAAAGAACGCCAGGAAGAAGCAGTACAAACTTTTATTGATGACAGTATCATTGAATGCGAAACTCAGATTGCATTGCTTGAAACATCATATTTGCCAAAAGCTCAAAATGAGCTTAAAAGAGCTAATAATAGCTTAGATAAAGCAAAAAAAGCTTATGAGGATGTAAAATTTTCTACATACCCTTCTTTTGAAGAATATGTAGAAGCAAGAGAAGATGCTTTGGATAATATCGATGATGCTGAAGGAAGAGTGAAATCTGCTGAAAATGATATTGAAAATATCAACAAGCAAATTGCTAAGTTTAAAGAGATTCTTTCAGATCTTTCAAACTAAGAAAACCAGGTAACAATCATTTAAAAAATAACTATAATTACAGTATAAGGACTGTTTTAAAGGAAACTATGACTTGTTATAGTTATTTTCAATTTAGCTTATTATGAGAAATCTAAAAATATCTTATTATCAGGGATTTAAATATGGTAATTGTGCATTATTAGCAATTGCATATGCTTTTGGATTAAAATTGGAATTGATATATCACATTTGTAATTCACATAAAATTCCTCATAAGAGAGGTATGACTGATATAAATATTCATAAACTGATTAATATCCTTCTTAACTTTTCCCAATTTACCATTAAAAAAGATATAGTATCTAATAAATTAAGTTTTAGAGAGATTTATTTGAAACTCCCAAAAAATAAAATTTATATCTTTGCTATTAAAGACCACCTATTTACAGTTAAAAATGGTATAATTGCAGATAGTTATCTATATAAATATTCTGAAAAGATAAAATTTCAACCAATTTATTATTATTATACTTTACAAGAAAATTTAATTTTCACCAAAAAAATAATTTTATGAGAATATTATTTTTTATATTAGGATTCTTAGTTAGTATATTCTTTATTTCTAACATGTTTCTTTTTATGGTAAATGATGACACTATTTGGTTGGCATCCTTACCAACAAGCTTAATCTTATTCTTTAATGGTTTTTATATTGAAGAAAAAAGAGTTCAACCATTGAGCTCTGGCCAATTACTTCTAAAGAAAAAGAGATTGAATGCTATTAAGAATGGAATATTCTTTAGTTGTGTATTACTTTTGATTATTTTATCATCTAAAATATAACAAATGGAACTTCAAACAAACAACACTTTAGACTTTCGTTTAACGAAAGAAGATATGATAGACATGTTAATTGATGAAAAATTAACAGCTATTGAGAAAGAAATAGCTTTAGCTAAAGAAAAAATTAATCTTATAGATGAAAAAATTAATAAAATAAGAGACAAAAAAGTTACAATCGTAAATAACAGACTTATCAAATATCTTCCTAATAGCCTTGATCGCAAAGATATAATTCAAATTATTTGTTGTTATGGATGTACTTCAACTACTATAAGCTTTGAGTTTAACGGATTTACTGTAAAGCTATTAGAATTACATAACACAGAATTAAAATATACTTCTGAAGAAAAAGAATTGATTGAAAACTACAAAAAAGAAAAGAACATTATTGATTTTGAATTAAATGAATTAAAACTTAAACATAATGAGCTGAATACAAATAACAAAAGAATAAAAGCTCAGATGGTAAGGACTTTTCTTAAAGCTACTGAAGAAGGTAAAAAACTCCTTAAAGTTTTGAATGATGCACCAAAAATGTAAATAAAAATTTTTTCTTAACAATTAAAAACAAATGAACATGAAAAAACTGTTATCTGTAGTATCAATCTTACTGCTATCTTCGGTTATTGTTATTTCCTGCACATCTGCAGGTGCTGTTGAACCACGAGAACGAAAACCTACATTCGAATCGACTGTTGTTTTATCAGAATTAAATCTGAGTAATTCAGTTGATTATGGAAACTCTGTGAAAGAAATGTACCTGGAGAAATATGGTCTGAAATTTCACTATGTACATGAAATTCAGAATTTTACAAATGAAAATGATCTTATGATTGCTGAATCCCGGTATTTTATTGGGGATATTCCAGATGATGCTCTTAATGATTTACAAAACAAATGGAATATTATTAAAAACTCTGATATATTTACTGAAGAAAAATGGATTTACAAAGATAAAGAATATTCTAAAGAATGGATGGAGAAAGAGGGCCCAAAATATATAATTTCAAATTGGATTAAATCTGATGGGGAACATATTGGATCAATATATGTAGTTGGGCCATCCAAAGAATTTGATCAGAGGGCCATATTAGAAGATAAAGTTGGTCATGATCCAATTATATTATACCGAATACCAAATGGGTATATTGAATTAGCCCGATGGTAATAAAAAACTTCAAACTATCCGACCAGACGTAAGCAAGTGTACTGAATAATCTATCCCAACTAAAATTGGTATGGTTACAGGTAAATACACCAGCCACCCGCTAATTGGCGTTGCTTATTGTTTGGGTGAAAAAGCTATAGGAGAAAGAAAGTAGGTGATAGGGATAAGCTCCTTGAGGTTACTTTATAGAGCCTATTTAAGTGCGAATTGACGCTGACTAATTTTCATTGCCTTTAGCAAGCATTGGATAGTTTGATTTTTAAGTTCTTTAACATATTTCGCTGTGGCACTAATACTTAACCATTAAAGTCGGGCAGGATATACTGCGAATAATAAATGTGCCTTTTTCAAAAACAAGTTCTTTCAAATAATTGGCGGTACGTTAAGTACGTCTGAAGCTGTGATAAGCTATCCCCGCCAATAATATTCTATTGTGTGAGGTGGTTAAAGCTAATGGGCGGCATTATGCTGGACACGAAAACGCTAAGTGTCTATCCGATAATTGACCTGAAATGTACCGTGTTAATGGTCAGCCCCTAATTCGAGTGATGCAGATGCTATCAGGGATTAGATAAGGTGCGGAAAGGTCGGCTACCAAACACAATAGATTTTCGCCCGGGATAATACATAAACTGGGTGTAGTTGACGGTGGCTCCCTTAATAGTCAAGGCTGACCTTGAGCATCGTTTATACAGGGGGCGAAATCAACGAGGGTTACTGAAATCCCTGAAACTGTAAATAGACGTAAGGCAGAAGGCTCATAGGTGAGTACTATCTCTGGGGCATTCACCCCCGTAAACTCGGTCACGGAATTTATAGTTTCAAAAACCTATCAGTAATGGTAGGCGTGTTGGTTTCAAAAACTGGTTATACAGTTTACTTGATTACTTAAAAGTAAGTTCACCGCTTGGGTAAGGTGGAGGAACCTTACTGCTTTAAAGCATAAATTCAAAGTGCAAGGTTAGAGATAGAAACTAAGGATGGAATTGAGAGGCATTGCGTTCCTACAACACGAACAAGTTCTCAGCAAGTAGTTAATAACTCTTACTATTGGGCGGTAAGAGTGAACAATGCCGAAAGCAGAAATGTTAATAAATGATTAACTACGTGACCCTACTCTTATGCTGCACCCGGTTAGGGTACACAGGCATAAGACAAGAGGGTGCTAAATTCTATCATTTTTAAAAAAATCCTTTTATGCTACCATTTTTAGTACCAATTGCTTTTGTAATTTTATGGGTAATTCTTTGTAATTACTGGAATAAAATTGAAAGAAAAAACCAACTTAAAAAGGAAGAAAAAATCTATCTTGATGAGATAGAAGAAGCTATTTCAAATCACCAAAAATACTGTAAATGAAACTTTTATTATTATTTTTGGTATTTTGCACGGGATGTGTAGAATATCGAGTATTTCAACAACCAGCCCAGATATTTGTTGAAAAAAACAGAGTTAAATTCAAAAGAATGGGAACTCCGGTAATGTTGCCAAAGGATACAACTTTTGAATGTATTATGATTTATAAGAAGCCAAAAAGATAATTTTCTCTTTGGATTAGACTTTTACGGACCAAAGTCAGAGAAAATTTTTAAAGTTATGACTGATAAAATTGTTAAATTACTAACTTCTTCTTTTCAAGATGATGTTAGTAATTTCTTTATTGTACGTGAAGATTCAATTTATATTTATGCTAAAGATGACTAATAATATTACAAAGTTACTAGAATCTAATAATACACAGGATGTTATCCTGGGACTCTCTGCATTTTGTAAGTTGAACGATAATCCAGAATTTATAGAATGGTTAAAAAAACAACCAAGATATACAAATATTATAGATATTAAAGGTAAAATTTGTATCAATTTCAGGTTTAAAGGAATCAGTTTGAGATTTGCGAACACATCTACAATAAATTGTATATACAAGTCTAGTGATAAAATAGAAATAGATTATGAATATACCTGATAAAATCAGAAAACTCCTGGAATCCGAAGATGTTGGAGATATAATTATTGGTTTACAATTATTTTGCAAAGCTAATGATAATGAACAATTCGATAAATTTATTAGAGATTTATTAGAATATGAAGATGTTATTAGATCATTAGATATTAAATATCATTCTGGTTACTATTTTATTTATAAAAACGTTTGTATTTTTGCAAGCAAGAGTAATAAAAATATGTTCGTTGTTCGCAATGTATCAAAAATCTATGCAATATATGAATATTCCGGTAAAAGTTAAGAAACTTCTAGAATCTAGCAATAGGGAAGATGTTATTCTTGGACTAGAAATTTTCTGTAGATTAAATGATAATCCTGAATTTGATATACATGTATCTAATTTATTATATTATCATATCTTATATAAAGATATTAAAATTAGATATAAGGATTTTAATTCATTATTTATGACACAATCTGGTTACTATTTTAAGTATAAAGGTCAATGTTTCCTAGCCAGCAATTTGACTCAAACTATATTTAAAGTTATTGATTCCCATATAAATAAGATTCTATATGAATATGAATATAATAGATAGACTTCTAACTTCTCGTGATATGGGAGATATGATTCTTGGATTGGAAATGTTATTTAGTATTCCTGAGATTGTTGAAAAATGTAAGAAAGCAACTCATGAAAAGATGCTAAGTGGCGAAGTAAGTAATTATATATATGTAATACCAACAACATTTGAACCCTTAAAATCCATAAAATTTATATACAACGGTGAATTATACAAATGTATAAGTAATATAGTATTAAAGAGTTTATATGAAAAAGATAGAAAATGTGATATAATAATAACAGGTAATGGAAATACAAATAACTGATACTATAAAGAGATTATTAGAATCAAAATTAAAAGAAGATGTTGCATTTGGAATTCATCTATTTTTTCATTTAAATGATAGTCCCAAATTCTACAAAAAAGTATCTGGTCTCTCATCGGGTGATAAATTACTTAAAGATATTTCATTTTATAATTCATACGCTGTATCTTATAAAGGTTACAGATTTTTATTATCCTTTTCAAGGAGTGGTATTATACGTTTTGATCCCTTTATTTTAGATAAAGATATTCTTTATGAATATAAATGATAAAATAGCAAAACTGCTTTCGTCCAAAAGTATAGAAGATAATATAATTGGAATAGAATATCTTATGCATCATACTGATTTTAAAAAATCATTAAAACGTATGAGAATACATGATAGTATATATTTTCCACATAATATATGTCTTAGACCTACTTTTCCCCTTATTGCTGTTGGACAATCTGTATTTCAGTTTTATAATAGTCATACATTGTTTAGACGTATAAGAACTTTACAAGATAGTATTAATGCTCGAGAACATGTAATACGTTATGAAGAATAATGAAGAAAAAGTAACCGAAAGAATGTTAAGATTATTAAAATCTCAGAATCAAGATGATGTGGTTTTAGGACTAAATTTACTTCCAGATGAAATAAAACAAAAAATAAGAAGTTTTCATGTACAATCTATATATAGAATTCCATTAAATTTAGTTGGTTTAGATTTTACTGAATTTTTTCGTGGAATAGATATTGAATTTAGTATAGGCGGTAAGTTTTTTTATATATGGTGTGGTTTATTATTTTGTTCAGACTCTTTAATTAGTGATAAAGAATACATAGGTGATATATTATGAAGAATTATTTTTACTTATTATTTAGATTTATAATACCTGCAATAATATATCTATTTTTTCATATAATGATTTTATTATTTATATTTCTCTTACCAATATTAGTAATATTTAAAATTATATTTTATGTCTTGCTATAAAGTTATTTCTTGTCCCACAGAACTACTTTTAAAGAAAACAATAAAAGAGTTTAAAAAAGATGGTTGGAAAAAATTGATAACTTACGAAAATACTGTAGGCTTTAATACAATCCTTAAAAGAAAAAAAGATGAAGTATCTAAAAACAGACGGAAGCTATTTTAGATTTCTCGAACAAAGGTTTCCTGAAATTAAATATATACCAGGGGAAGATCTTAATATTGAAAATGTAAAAAGAGATATTTTTACAAGATGTTGGAAAAATACTGAGAGATATAAAAAGGTAGATGATGTTGCAAATGTTTTGGGTCTATCTGTAACTACAACATATAAATTAGCTAAAGATTATGGATTATCAAATAGAGCAAGACTTAAGTACGAAAAAAGTTAGGAAATTGATATCCTCTTATATAGAGGGCGATGTACTTCTTGGTATTGAAATTCTCAAACAGAAAAAAAGTTTTCCAAAAAACTTATACAAATTACATATTAAAAATGATGGAATTTTTAAATTCGTAAAAATTAATTTTGGAAAAGATGATATAATTGCTTTAGTAATTGGTGGTAAACAATACCCAAAACTCCTAAAAAGATATTTTAAAACCGGAAAAATTCAACTGTTATGAAAAGTAGAACTATCAGAATTACTAATTCTTCGTTATCAATTAAACCATCTCCAAATGCAAGCACTTGGAAAAAAATTAAAGGTGAGGTAAAAAGAAATGAACCTCGGATTACTGAATCCAGATTTAAAAGAGATAAATTTGAACTAATACCAGGTTTAGGGGATTGTTTTTAATCATGATAGCTAAAATGGGGGAAAGGTCGTTCACGGCGTAACCCCCTATTTTTTAAACTTTTTGATATGGAACAAGTAAAAAAACTAATAAAATCAGACATAAAAGAAGACAGATTAATAGGTTATCATTTATTGGCTCATAATTATACAGTTACAGAGATATTAGACTTTTGTGATAAATTTGGAAAAAATACATATTTAGCTGTGAAGGATTGTGATGTTATTTATTATGATAGAGAAAAAGATACAGTTTTATTTTGTGGTAACAAAGTTGCTAGGATGTGGACAAATACTCAAAGAAAAATTGGAAATAGAATTCACAATTACAACCTGGTTTTCTCAGATAAATTTTTAAGTACAAGAATTCAAATTGAATTTAAAAAATGAACTACGAAAAAATAAATAAATTATTAAAATAGGGTACTTTTGAAGCCGATTTTATGGAAATGGTCAGAAGAGACAATAGGGCTTCAAGCACAAATGTGCAGATGGTTAATCAGTGGTTCGAACCCACTAGTACCCACAAAATTATTTATAATGGAGAAAATAATTAAACTACTTAAAAGTTCAAACAAAATAAAAATTTAAAATTATGAAAAAGAAAACGACATATGATAAAAAAGATTCACCAATAAGCTATGTAATACCAATTGCAATAAAACTTGGTATTATTTGGATGATATTAAATGCTTTTTAATGGAAAAACTCGTTAGATTATTTAGTAATTCAGAGGATGCTTTAATTGGAATGACTATACTTAAAAATTTTTCAATAGATCAAATTATTAAGTTTATAGAAAATTTTCGTTCTGTTAACCATAGATTTGAATCCTATACCTTTAAAAATTTTAAAGTAAAATATTCTGGCTACTTGTGCATAGATCTTAATATCTATATAGGTTTCGAAAAAGATGAGTTTATAGTTTTAATAGATTCAAATACAATAGTATTGTGTGAAAAAGATAGTGCATATTTGGAGTATAAAAAGTATATAACATGGATATAAACATTCCCAAGCTTACTAAAATGATTTGTTCCGGTAATCTTGGGGACATTTTATTAGCATTTGAAATAATAAGCAAGAATGAGGATAAATTCTTTTTATCTTTTGATCGTAGGTTAAGTAGTGATAATCCCCAATATCATATTATTGGTTTGTTTAGCTCTCGTACAAAGATAACAAATTCTATTGTACCGGAAGCCATCCTTTTTAAAAAATATATCCTAATCTTTGGATTATATGTAATTTTTAGAGAAAAACAAGAAAAAGACCACCTCTTTTATAAAGTAATTGCAAATTATGAAAAAGAAGCTCTTTGAAAGTACAAACCTTGAAGATAATATAATTGGAATGAGCTTATTAAAACAAAAATCTATAAAAGAAATTGAAGATTTTATATGTGAGAATTTTAGGAATCTTGATTTTGGTGATTTTGAAGATATAACTCTTGCAGCAGCCATTAGTGGAAATGCTATGGTTAGCAATAAAGTTATTATCTTTAATAAAGATGATTTATATGTTTTTAGAGATCTTAACATTATTGGAATTTGTACAAAATCATGTTTTTACGTAAGTATTTATGATAATATATGGGTATAGAAATAAAAATTAATAGATTACTAGGAAGTCGAAACACCGATGATATCATTTTAGGGATGAATCTTTTAAAACAAAAATCATTGTATGAAATAGAAGAACTTTTTAGAAAACATTTTGATTATGACTCATATTTAAGTTCATTTAATGGAATACTTATTGGTTTTTATGGTAAATTTAATGATAATGGAGATGGAATTTTAATGTTTTTTCAAAAAGAAGATGAATTTGTTTTCAGAGATGAAAATTGTTTTGGGATTTGTCAATTTGATTGTTTTTATTTAAGGTCACAACATATTTTATGGATTTAATAAAATTATTTAAAAGTCAAGATGTAGAGGATATTGCCTTAGCATGGGAGCTTCTTAAAAGTAAAAATGAAAAATTCATATCAGAATTTTTTAGATTATACAAGAATCCGGAATATTCGACTATGTGCCTTATTACCTTTGGACGTATTGTAGATCGAAATTCATTTTCTGAAAAAATTGACAGATATGATTTAACTCCAAGATATATTGTTGGTGATTCTGTTGTTATCTTATATAGAGATGCAATTTTACTAAAAAGTTTGGATGATGAAAGATTATTTTAAAAACAATTTAATCAATATAATACATAACAAATGGAAAAATTAACAGGTGTTACAGAGTTTATGTCTTCAGCTCACTACCAAGTACAAAAAGACATCATTTTTAGGGAAATTAACTCTTTAAATGCTCCCAGGGGTTTTGCTTTACCAAGGTTTTGTGAACCAGGTAGATTAAATACTCCAGATACAGCGGTTTTTCAAAAGACTGCTGAAGAAAGAGAACTTCTTGACCAGATGAAAAAGAGTTTTCGTAAAGAAATGAGAGCAAAGTTTCCAAATTGGACAAAAAAGACATCAGGAAGAAGGGAATTTATAACTCTTTATTCGAGAACCGCACAGTAAAATTTGGGGGGCTGATAACCCCCCATCTTTAAATTATCTTATATGTCAGTAAAGAAAATAGAAATAAGCAAAAATTTAAGAAAACTTTTGATATCAAATCATAACGATGATAACGCTATAGCTTTAAAATTCTTATACGATATACATAAAGATGAAATATTTAACATTTTTAATCCAAATGGTAATTATGAAAGAATATATGTAAGAGAAAGTAAAGGTGAAGACTACCCAATTAATTTTTGCTCTGTTATTTTTAGATTTAAAGATTTTTCCATTTTTAAAGGTAGATTATATTATGAATCTATAAAAAATGAGAATATAAGTCATCCTGCATTTTCGACTCTCTACACTCTTATAGAAATATAATAATATGCAACTAGATAAAATTAAAAAATTATTAAACAGTAAACATGAATCCGATAAATTAATAGCTATTCAACTATTAATCGGTGAAGTAGAAAAACATTTTGGAGATAAATTTAATTTTGAAAATCTTGAAATACAATCAAAAGAATTTGAAATTCATATAGCATTACCTCTTGCCAATAATGAGTGGACAAATTTGGCTTTTGATATTTATAGAAAACTTCTGGGAGAATTTAAATTGATATATATTTCTTGGTCAAGAGTTTTTATTGAGAAAAAACTAGTGTTATGTTTTAGTAATTATTTATATTATGGATGCAATTAAAAAACTGTTATCATCACATTATATATCAGATAATATGTTAGCTATAAAGGTTTTATATGATAAATATGGACCTAAGTATATTTTAGATAATTTTAATTCAAAGAACCAACTAATTTGGAGAACAGGAAATCCTCCATATACTGTTGTATTTAATATTGGTGAAATTTATATTTTTCGTGGATTTTCATGGTATCAGTCTTCATTAGATCCAGGTACTTATGGTAAAAAAGAAATAATAAAAATTTAAAAATATGGAACAAGTATTAGAAAAAGAAAAAACAGGTATTGTAGATCATGATAGTTGTAATATTGTAGTATTCAACGATGATTTTAATAGTTTTGAACATGTAATAGATTGTTTTCAGAGAATCTTAAAGCATTCCCATTTTCAAGCAGAACAATTAGCATTAATTATACATACTAAAGGAAAAGCCCAAGTAAAACATGGAACATTTGAAGAACTTCAACCCCTGTGTGAACAACTTATCTCCGAAGATCTTGATGCAACGATTGAGTAAATTAATCTTTAGTGAAAATAGAGAAGATAGGATAATTGCCGGTGAAATTATTTATAAAAATCTTCATATATTTAACAAGAAAGAAACAATAAAAAATGAAGAATATATAATATGGACTTTTAAAGAACTTCTATATTATACTGACGAAGATATTATTACAGAAACTGGAATGCTCAGTCAGAAAAACAATGATTATACGATTTATTTATCAAGGCGCACGAAATCTATATATTATTATCCAAATATCAAAACTCATGTATAAGAAAGTATATTCAGCCAAACCAGGACAAGAAAATTTAATTCAAAGTAAAGAATACTTTAATAAGCCGGAGCAACTACCTAAGGGAGAAAAATGGGATTTACACAAGTATTCAGGAAGAGCCGCTTTATTACCAAAGTTAAAGAAACTCGATAAGAGATTTAGATTTTTAGATAAAATGTTTAATCAAAAATGAAAGAAAAAATTATCAAACTGTTTAAATCTAAATTATTTGCTGATCATTTATTAGCTATCGAAACGCTAAAAGCAAAATATGATTTAATAGAGGAAATTTTACCAATACAAAATAGATTAAATGTTAGCTCAATAACTTTTTTTCGTTCAGCACCTTCAGGTATAAATGGGATTTATCATTTTATCAATCGTAAATATTCAATACTATATGGAACAACTTGTATTGTAAGAATACCAAATGAAGATATTCCATATTGGACAAGAGGTAATAGTTATACAGTATTAGATCTAATATTATGAAAGAAACTATAGTAAAGTTATTAAAATCTAGGAATATTAATGACCATTTAATTGCTTTAGAGATACTAAAGAGTAATTACGATTTAATGGTTGAAATTCTTCCAAGAGATACTCCAAGTTATGGAATAATTATATTACCAGGATATGAAGTTATTCAAATACATCTGGATACAAAATCAGGTATAATTGAATTTGTTGAAAAGGAATACTCTCTTTTAATAGGTACTTCATCGTATGTTAAAATTTTAAATTCTGATATTCCTACCTGGCAAGAAATGAACTATTCAATATTAGATAAAATTGTTAGTTAATATGAAAGAGAGTATAAGAAGATTGCTTGAATCAAAAAATTATGAGGATGTATGCTTAGGGTTTAGTCTTTGGTATAAGGATGTTGGAGAATTATATTTTCAAAATCTTATGCAGAAATATGATAATGGTCAGGGAAAAAATTCTGGTATACAAAAAACACCATTTATATCTAGTATTTCAGATATACTGATAAGAACTCCAGGTGGAATTATTATACATTTGTTGATGGGAAGTTATTGGAATATAACTGAATATCAAAAACAAAATCAACATATTAGAACTCCAGAATATCTCAAATTAAAAGTTTTTGAAATATGAACAAAATTGATAAATTGTTACAAAGTACCGATATTGAGGATGTTAAATTGGGAGTAATATTGTTTTGTCAGAATAATAATCGTGAGGAAATAGTTAAAAAGTTTACTAGTTTAAAAAATAATATAAATTTGGATATTATACGTATACTTATACCAGAACATCCAATTATTGGAGAGGGTATTTCCGTTTATATCACTAATAAAAGTTTCGGAATATGTTCTACAACAAGAAACCCAATTGAAGGAGAAATTTTTTAAATTTGCAGAATGAGAACATGTGTGTTTGATATTGAGACTCTTTATGAAAATAGTTTATTTTGTTTCTATTTTCCAGAAGATGATGCATGGAAGGAATTTTCTATAGACAAAAACAAAAATGAAATTTATTCTTTATGTAAATTTCTAGAAATTGAAAAAGAGACATATTTTGTAGGATACAATTCATTAAACTTTGATATTCAAGTAATTGAATACATTTTAAGAAGTTATGAAAGTTGGGGAGAACTATCCAATTTATCAATTACGGCTAGAATATGGCAAAAAGCTCAAGATATTATTGATGATACAAATTATGGATTATTCCCCCCATATAGAGATGAGGATTTAACTCTAAAAACAATAGATTTATTTAAAATTCACCATTTTGATAATGAGAATAGAAGATGCTCTCTAAAATGGTTAGAATTTATGATGGATTTGGAGAATATAGAGGAAATGCCAATTCACCATAAGTCTATTGGATTGACAGACAAGGACTTAGAAGCAATATCTTACTATTGTAGAAATGATATTATTGCAACTTATAAATTCTATAAGTTTACTATTGGAGAAACTGATCATGAATTCTATAAAGGTAAAAATAAGATTCAGGATAGATTGGATTTAATTGAAGAAAATCTATTACCACCAAAAGCGATAAACTATAGTGATAGTAAGATTGGTGATGAGTTAAATAAAAATTCATATTGTCAATTAACTGGAAAAACATATAAGGAATTATATGATTTAAAAAAGAGTAGAAAACCAACAAAGAAATTTACATATGGAGATGCAATACCAGATTATGTGATGTTTTCCACACCCGAAATGAAATCTTTTTATGAAAAGATAAAAGATGTCAATGTTAGTCTTAAGCAAAAGGATGATCAGGAGTTTCCCCTTAAATTTAAAGGAAATACTTATTATATAGCAAGGGGTGGGATACATAGTTCTGAGAAAGCAAGAATTATTAAACCAAAGTCCAATGAAATTCTTAGGGATGCAGATGTAGGTTCTCAGTATCCTAATGCTATCAGAAAAAGAGGTTTATATCCTGTACATTTAGGAAAAGCCTGGAATAAAGTTGGTCAAAACAATATTGAGTTAAGACTTAGATATAAGAATCTAGGTGAAAAGAACAGACGTTATAAAGGACTTAGTGATATGTACAAACTTGCTTTGAACGCAGGTTATTTTGGTAAGACGATTGAAACAACCAACTGGCAATATGGCCCAGAAGTTGGATATTACTGTACTATTGGTAATCAATTTGAAATTTTGATGCTGATAGAAATGTTATCATTAAAGGGAATACAGTGTGTGAGTGCTAATACTGATGGGATTGTCTGTTTATTTCCAAAAGATTTAGAATCCGAATACTATAAAATATGTAAGGAATGGGAAGAAATTGTAGGTAATACAGAGCTTGGAAAATTAGAATATACTGATTTCCAAAGCTTAAATCAAGAAAGTGTTAATCATTACATTGCTATCAAATCGGATGGCAAACTTAAAATAAAAGGAAGACTTGCTTGGGAAGTTGAAATGAACAAAAATAACACTGATAAATTAGGTAGAATTGAGAGAAAAGCTATTGCTGCATATTTTGAAAATGGTATTTTTCCAGAAACTACAATTAAGGAAAGTACTAATATTTTTGATTTTGTAAGAGGTAAGAAAGCTAGTAGAGATTATCATTATGAATTAATTAACACTGAAACTAATAAGAAAGAAATGTATAAAACAGTAATTAGATACTACATTACTGAAAACAATAAAAAACTATTCAAAGTAAAAAATGAGAATAGTTTAAAAACTGGACCAAATATTAGTGAGTGTGAAGCACCAGATGATGATAAAATTTGGTATTGTGAGATAATTAATAGGGTTGATATTACAAAAGATATTAAAAGTTATAACATTGACTATGCGTTCTATATCAGAAATACAGAAAGAGTTATATCAAAGATTGACAGAAGTTACAGAAAAAAAACAAATCAAATTTCCATATTTGGATAAAACTGTTAAATTATTGACTTCTAATGATTTATCGGATTTTACGATAGCTCTTGGATTAATAGATGATTTAAGATTGGATTCAATGGAACTTCATAGTATTTTTTATACTTTTTATGGTAAACCATTTGAAAATGTTGCTATTAATGGATTTTTTTATTTAACAAAATCAAGAATAAGAATTAAGATTTATTATTCTATTCCACCATATGTCAATGAATATTATGGAAAAGTTGCTGATATGTCTTCAAACTGGATAAAAATATGACAAATATACAAAGACTTTTAACCTCTGAGAAAGAAGAAGATTTAATTCTTGCTATTAGCACTTTAGTTACTACTAATCCAGGTAGATTACAAGTAACTAAAGCGATAGAAGAAGCTTGTAAAGAAATAGAAATCAAAGAAGTCCACAATCTTGATATCTATTATCCTCATTTGTCTGTTACAGTAACGGATGGTACAATTGGCGTATATGGCCCAAATACTTCAAAAAATCAAAAATGCAAGTTAATAGAATTCAAAGATTAATACATTCTGATAATATAGATGATATCCACCTTGGTTATATTTTGATGAATGATAATAAAAAATTTGCAAGAATATTGTTACAAGAAAAGAATCTAGAAAAGTTATATATTTTATATAATGATCATATATTACTATATCGTAAAATATCACCTCCATCCTTAGAAGATATTTCAGAAACCAAACTTACTAGTGAAAGGTTAATAGAAGAACTTCATGACTATTTGGAAGAAAATTCTAAAATTTATAAACATCCGTTGGGATATCTTATGATAATAAATGGTGAAAAATGACTAAAAATATTGAAAAACTTATAAAATCTAATTCTGAAGATGATGTATATCTAGCTTATATTCTAATTAATGATAATAAGAAATTTATTGATTTAATATTTAAAATGAGAATTGATGTAAGAAACATTTATATCCTTAATGAAAATACTTATCAAACATATATACGTGTAAGTAGTAGTGATCTAGGTTGGTATAAAAGAGAAATTGATAGAAAAGAAAATGCTTTTTCAGTATATTTGAAAAACTTTTTAATAAATATTAAGCCACTTAGAATATATGGAATGTTCGGTAATAAATTTTTAGTATTAAATGGAAAAGATGAAATATAAAAACGAAAGCATCAAGAAACTACTAATGAGTAAAAATAAATCTGATATATTATTAGCAATAAATGCTATGATTTCTAAAGATTTTCCTTATCATATGTTCAAAATGTATATGAAATTATCAGAACCAAAAGGAGCTTTTAGGAGTATTGGAAACTCAAATTTTATAATTATTAACAAAACAAAGTGTATTGCTATCGGGGATAATGGTGCAGTTTTCGTACCTTTGACCTCAATGAAATATTACAAAGGTGATATAACTGAAATAAAACATGAAAAATGGGAAAGACCAAAGAAATGTTAATAAATGAAGATTGGGAAAGAGTAAATTTAATGGAAGAAATTTATTTAAAAGAACAAGAAATACAGCAGGAGAGAGAATTTTATGGAGAAGATACTAAAATTGTTACAATCAGGGGACAAAGCAGACTTAGAAATTGCATTAGAAATAATAAAATCAAACGAAGAAGAGTTTTTAAAACTATTTAATAATCAAGAACGTATTAATATAAATAGACCTTTGGTAGATGAATATAATTATATAGTATGTAAACTTTCTGGTGGAAAAGTTTTAATTATTGGATTTTCTACACTTTGGATTAAAAATATTCCTGTATCTTTTCCAAAAAAGACTACTTATAAATATGTATAAAATGAATATTGATTTCGAATCTTTTGAAGAACTTATAAAAAAGGGATACTCTCTTGACTTTATTTATCTCTTACAAAAAATAAAAGATAATGAATCTGTGGAATCTAATAGCCAGAGAGTTGTAAATCTTGTAACTACTCTGGAAAGAAAGAATCTTGTATATGAAGGTAAAATTACTGATACTGGGTTAGCTTTATTAGAATCCTTGCAAAACTCTAATAAAAAAGTAGTTAAAAAAACTGTTGATTCTTCAGAATGGGAAAAGTTCCTAAAAGCCTTTCCACCAAGAAATAAGTTTGTGTGGAAAGGTAAATCTTTTGCTGGAGATAGGGGAATCAGAAAGAACACCAAAGATGGTGAAGCAATATTCAAAAAAATTCTTTTAAATGAAGGTTATAC